>ENA-ORDC01000100-ORDC01000100.1-marine-metagenome-genome-assembly--contig:-NODE-100-length-98872-cov-10.507728_pt1 | contig 98872 bp, 103 predicted proteins | sample MGYA00237783_ERZ508515 | MGnify/ENA primary metagenome ERZ508515 (study PRJEB26186, sample SAMN06268792) | marine metagenome | isolation source: Eden Landing Ponds, San Francisco, CA, USA | place...
ATGGTCGACCAGATCGAAGACACTGCCCAGGAGCGCGGCATCTCGAAACGGGAAGTCGTCGAGGACGTCATGCTCGGTCAGGCCCGGACCAAGGAGATGATGACCCCGGTCGAGGTGGCCAACCTCTTCGTGTTCGGCTTCTCGACACACGCCAGACACCTCAACGGCGGTGACTTGCTGTTCGACGGCGGCTACACCCACACGTATGAGTGACCAGCCAGGGGAGGCAGGGTCCAACGATATCGACGAGCCGACACGGGTTGCCATCGCCTGCCAGGGCGGGGGCAGTCATACCGCCTTCACGTGTGGCGTCCTCCGGACGCTACTCGAGGAGTGGAACGACGACTACGAACTCGTCGGCATCAGCGGCACCTCCGGTGGGGCGTTCAACGCGCTCGCAGTGTGGTACGGCCTCGTGACCGACGGTCCGGAACGAGCCAGAGAGGTCGTCGGCGCCGTCTGGGACGACCTGGCGGTCGAGGGACCACAGGACCGCTGGACCAACTCGCTGGTCACGTCGCTGTCGCGCATGGAGAGCGCCGGCGTCCCGATGCCCCGGGTCAGTCCTTACCAGATCTTGGGTCCGGAGACGGGGAAACAACGGATCCGTGAGGTTCTCGAATCGCACATCGACTTCGAGACCATCCCCGACCTCTGTGGCGAGGACTCGCCGGAACTGGTCGTCGGGACCGTCGACGTCAATGCCGGCGTCTTCGAGACGTTCACCAACGAGGACGTCAGCGTCGACGCGGTGCTGGCCTCCGCGGCCGTCCCGAACCTCTTCGAGGCCGTCGAGATCCACGGGCACCTCCACTGGGACGGCCTCTTCTCACAGAACCCGCCCGTGAGCGACCTGATGCACCAGCCCCCCGACCGCAAACCCGAGGAACTGTGGGTCGTCCAGATCAATCCCCAGACATTCGAGGGCGTGCCGTCGACGAACGAGGTCATCGCCGACCGCCGCAACGAACTCTCGGGGAACATCTCGCTCAACCAGGAACTGGGGTTCATCGAGCAGGTCAACGAGTGGGTCGACGAGGGAAAACTCCCCGCCGGGGAGTTCGAACGGACCGAGATACGCCGAATCGAGATGGGTAAACGGTTCCACTGCTCGACGAAAGTCGACCGTGACCCGGCCTTCCTCAACGAACTCAGAGAACTGGGCTCCCGGCGCGCCCGGGAGTTTCTCACGAACCGGAGAAACGAGGCGCACTCACTCGGGTGACCATTCGCAGGCGTTGCCGACCGTCAGGTCCTCGTCGTCGATGTACGACGACAGACAGGCGTAGTTGCAGAAGTACGTGGGTGAGCCACAGTCGTCGGTACAGTCGCGCACGCAGACCGGGTCGTGGTCGAAGATGCGCGACCCGCAGTACGCACACGTCTCTCGAGCGTCGGGCGTCTCGATCGCTGTCGACATATCCCCACGGAGGACCGCGGTCGTGGAAACGTTTTCGCGGATGGTCGGCCCCGGAACACGGACGGATCGCACCAGCCGCCCTACTCGTAGGTGTGGAAGTCGACGGCCTGTTCGAGGAGTTCGTCCGGGATGCCCGGAACCTCCTCGGAGCGGACGGGCCCGAACTCGTCAAGTTCGTCAGGTTTCCGGGGGAAGTCACGGAGTTTGAAGTGGATGTCGATGCCCGCTTTGGCGCCCTGGCCCATCCCGACCGGGAGCTGGTTGTGTCCGGGTGTGCAGTCACCGACCGCGTAGACGCCCTCGACCGAGGTTTCGCCGTGGTCGCCGACGTCGATGGTCCCGTCGTCGTTGACTTCACAGCCCAGTTCCCGGGCGAGGCCGTTGTTGTACTCCGCGCCGTACATCGCGAACCCGCCCTTGTACTCGCGGACCGCTCCGTCCTCGAACTCCAGCGCCTTGAGCCAACCGTCCTCGCCGTTCTGGACGCCCGTGACGTCCTCGTGGACCACGTCGATGGGGTGGTCTTCCAGCACTCTGGCCGACTCGTCGCTCCACTCGGGGTCGTGACCGCGGGTCAAGAGATCCACCTCGTCGGTGAAGTTGAGCATGATCCCCGCGACGTGGACGGCGCTCTCCCCGTGGCCCATCACGTACACCGATTCGTCGACGAACATGTGGGCGTCACAGTGCAGACAGTAGTGCAGACCCCGGCCGGTCCTGGGGAGCGGTGGCTCGGGCCGGACGTCGTTGAAGCCCGTCGCGAGGACGACCATCTCCGCCTCGTAGTCGGCGCTATTCCCCGAGAGACGGAACTGCCCATCGTCCGTTCGAGCACACGACGTGACCATGTCCCGGTGCTGGTCACAGCCGTACTCGTTGAGTTGCTCCTGGCCGACGCCGAGGAACTCGGCGCCGCTGGTCTCCTCGCGGACGCCCAGCAGGTTGTGGACCTCCTGCATCATCGCGGCGCGGCCGCCGCCGCGCGAGACGACCGCCGTCTGGTGGCCGAGTCGCGTGCTGTACAGTGCCGCCGTCATGCCCGCCGGCCCACCGCCGACGACGACGACTTCGTACTCGTGTCTGTCTTGATCTTCGCTCATATCAACGAAGGTGGGTTTCGGGAGACAAATAGCTACGCACGCCGGCAGCCGGGTTACCTCGATCTCACGCCGTTCCGACGGTGAAATGCGAAGACGAGGCCGAGAGACTCAGTCGAGACTGACGCCGTTTCGAGATTCGTGAAGCGACTCGCAGATGGTCGCCTGCCCTTCGATGTTCGAGACGGCGAGTCGGGCGTCCCGGTAGACGGCCTCGAACGACTCCGGATCCGCGTCCAGTGGTTCGCCCTCGCGGTCGGCGAACAGGCGGTCGTCCGCCCCGGTTAACAGCCCGGTCGCTCGGGCCTTCTCCACGTACTCGGACAGCGGTTCGCGCGGGACCGTGACCGAGAGCGTCCCGTTCCTGAGGGTGACGGCCGCCGCGTCGGGTCCGAATCCGAGATCGACGTCGGTTACGGTCAGCGTCGCGATCTGCTCTGGATCGAGTCCGGCCTCCTGGAGTGCTTGGACCGCCTCGTACTGACGAGCGAACCGTGCCTTCTCGTCTAGCTTCCGACGGACGGCCTCGACGCCGTCGTCGGCGTCCTCGAACACCGATTCGAACGACAGTCCCTCGTTGACGCCGCGCGTGATCTCCTCGCCGTGCATGTGGTCCGTGAGTTCGACTCTGACGCTGTCGACCCCGGATAGTGCGGACACCTCGTCGTGGATACCGGTCGCCATCATCCACGCGAACGCGGGGGAACACCAGGCCGTCGGCAGGACGAACCCGACGGTCACGTCACCGCCGTCTATCTCGATGGAATCGACGTACTCCAGGTCGACGATAGAGCGGTCGAGTTCCGGGTCGTGAACGCGGTCGAGTCGCTCCCTGACCGCTTCGCGGTCGACCAGGGGGTCGCTCGGGGCCGACTCGTCGGTCCGCTCCGCTGGATTGGTCGTCCCCATGGTTCAGTCCGCCGTCGCCTCCTCGTAGCGGTCGCCCAGCCCGAACTCTCGACTGATCTCGTCGTCTTGGAACTGCGCTTTTTTCTCCTCGATGTCGATGTCGTAGAGCCGCGCCGCGTTCTCGCCCATGAATTTCTTTTTGATTTCGGGGGTGAGTTCGACGCCGAACTCGTCTCGCTGGTCCTGTGTCATCTCCGCGTTCATCACAGCGGGGATCAACCAGTCGGGCTCCCAGAGGGCGTAGTCGCTGCCGAACAGGAGGTTGTCCTCGCCGACCCAGAACAGCATCTCGCCCATCATGTTGCCGAACTTCCGGGGACGGTTCTGGGCGAAGGGCGCGGCGACCGCGAGGCCGCCGTAGACGTTGGTCTCTTGGGCGGCGATGTGACAGAAGTCGTCCAGCCGGGGATACCCGACGTGTTCGACGATGAAGTTCAGATCCGGGAACGACGTGGCGGCGTCGTCGACGTCCGCGACGTCGAAGGCGTCGCGGTTCAGCGGGCGGATGGTCGGTCCCTTGTGGGCGTGGATGTTCTCGATGCCTAGTTCGGCACACTTCTCCAGAAACCGGAACGACTCCTCGCTGTCGAGGCGCCAGCCCTTCGAGTCGCCGCGCCACTCCGCCGTGTAGAGTTTCACCCCCTGGATGTCGTACTCGTCTTTGAGCCGTTCGAGGTGTTCGATCCCTTCGTCGCCGTCGCGGGGGTCGAAACTCCCGTTGAGGACGAACCGCTCGGGGTACTCCTCGGCCAGCCTGGCGTTCTGGTCGGTCGTGTTGAACCCCTCGTCGTAGAAATCCGTGAGGTAGGTCGGCTGGAAGATCCCCATGTCGACGTAGCCGTCGCCGAAGAGGTCCCGGACCATCCGCTCCTTTCCGTACTGCCGATAGGTATCCATGTCCCACTGTTCCTCCTCGGGCGTGAACGCCGCGTGGTAGTCGTAGAAACACTGGATGAACTGTTCACCGCCCTCGTGGATGATGTTCTCTTCCGTCGCGTCCCAGAGGTGGATGTGTCCGTCGATGACGAACACGTCCTCGCCATTGTGCGTGTACATGGCCTGTGTATCGTGGTAACACACGACAATAGACCTTCTACCAATGATCATAGGCGTACTTCTTACACGACGGGGCGCCAATACCGCAGACGGACCATGCACGCCGCACGACTGCACGAATACACCGACGACATGAGCGAGGGGCTGACCATAGACGAGGTCGACCGGCCGGCTATCGACCGGTCGGACGGGGTCCTCGTCGAGGTCGAGGGCGCCGGCTGGTGCCAGACGGACAACCACATCATCGAGGGGATGTGGACCGACTACGTCGACCAGGACCTGCCGCTGACGCTCGGTCACGAGAACGCCGGGACGGTCGTCGAGACGGGCGACGAGGTGACCCTTGTCTCCGAAGGCGATCCGGTGATCTGCCACCCGGTCCAGACCTGCGGAACGTGTCGGCCCTGCCGGCTCGGCGAGACGATGTACTGCGAGAACCAGTTTTTCAACGGACTGACCACCGACGGGGGATTCGCCGACTACCTGCTTACCAGTGAGCGGTCGGTGATCCCCTTGCCCGAAGGTGTCGACCCGATCGACATCGCACCCCACGCCGACGCAGGGATCACAGCCTACCACGCCGCGAAGAAGGCAGTCGACGAACTGAATCCGGGCGACCACGCCGTTGTCATCGGTATCGGCGGACTCGGTCACATCGGCGTCCAGTGTCTCGACGCGATGAGTGCTGCCCAGATCACCGCCGTCGACCTGAAGGAGTCGGCGCTGGAACTCGCCGAGGAGGGCGGCGCTGACTTTACTGTGAATCCGAGCGACGACGACGTCCGTGAGTTCGTCGACGACGTCACCGACGGAACGGGCGCCGCGCAGGTTCTCGATTTCGTCGGCGCTGACCAGACCACCGAGTACGCGCCCGATATCACCGCCGCGGGTGGCGACCACCACATCATCGGCTACGGCGGCCACATCCACGAACCGGCCCAGGCGCTGGTCAACGGCGAGTTCTCGTTCGTCGGCAACATCGTCGGCCGCTACGCCGAACTCCAGGAGCTCGTCGCTCTGGTCGAACAGGGCGACGTCGACCTGCACACCTCCCGGTACGACCTCGACGAGGTCAATTCCGTCGCGGAGAAACTCGAACACCGGGAAATCGACGGGCGGGCCGTCATCACGCCCTGACCCGTGCCCACCGACACGAGAGCAGCCACTGTTTTGACGACCGAACGCCCACCCCGTGTATGGAGAAGGTCCGGATCGACGAGGTCGAAAACAGTGTCCAGCCGGCGGCCGTAATGCGCCCGCTCACCGATGCGCTGGGGGCGACCGACCTCGCAGTCAACTACTACGAACTCGAACCCGGGGACAGTTTCGCGTTCGCTTACCACAGCCACGAAGTCCAGGAAGAGGTGTTCTACGTTCAGGAAGGGACGGCAACCTTCGAGACCGAGGACGGCGACGTTGACGTGAGCGCGGGTGAGATAATCAGGTTCGACCGGGGGGAGTTCCAGCGAGGCTGGAACCGCGGTGGGGAGCGCGTCCGCGCACTCGCGCTGGGTGCGCCCCTGGCGTACGGAGAGCAACCCAAACTGCGCCACTGTGCCGGCTGCGGGGAGGAGACAGAAAGCGAACTGGTAGCGGCTGAGGACGAACCGGCAGTCGTTGCTCACTGCTCCGTGTGTGGGGCCGAGACTGGCAGGTGGTATCGCGGTTCGATGGACGGCGAAGTCCCCTGAGAGGCGCCCGTCGGTGGGAAATCCGGCCCGTTCAGCCTCTCACAGCAGAAAGTCGGTCAGGTGGTCGGTGAACTCCTCGCTACGATCCTCCGGCACCCAGTGGTTCGCTTCGAGACCGACCAGTTCGCAGGAGTCGATGTCTCCGTCCAGTCGTTCGGCCCACTGGACGGGCTGAAATTCGTCTTCGGTCCCCCACAGTAGGAGGGTATCAGCCGTCACGGTACTCGGGTCGACCTCCGTGGTGTGACTCGTGTTCGTCGCGCTGGCGTTCCGAACGACGGAGGTAACTCCTTCCTCGGAGGCCCAGGGCTCTTTCATTCCGTCGAGGAACGCCTCGTCGTGGTCGTCGCCGTAGAGCGTGTCGCGCAACAGTCCGTCGAGCATCCCCTGCAGTTCCTCGACGCTGGTCTCGCGTGCCGTCTCGGGTAATCCCAGGTCTGTGATCGTCTTGATCGGCCACGAGTCGTAGGCGACGGAGTTCGACAGGACCAGTCGGTCGACGGCGTCGGGCGTCCGTGCGGCGTACCGCAACCCGACGCCGCCGCCGAGGTCGTGACCGACGAAGTCTATCGTGTCGAATCCCAGGTGGTCGACGAGGTCCCGGATCGCCTGTTCCTGGGCCCGTATCGACCGGTCGAATCCGTCGCCCATCGCGGAGTTGCCGTAGCCGACCATGTCGGGCGCGACCGCGCGGCGCTCACTGGCGATCGCGTCGAACTGCCCGCGGAAGAGATACGAGTTCGTCGGTATCCCGTGGAGGAAGACGACCGGGTCACCGCTCCCCTCGTCGCGGTACGCCATCTCCAGGTCGTGGTCGTCCACGGTAACTGTGGCCGTCTCCTGTGCACTCGTCCATTCGTCGTATGTTATCGTCATTGGTCTCTCGAAGACCCCGTCACCGAGTAACACAGTCGCGAGGAAAGCGATACTGCCTATGGTGATAGGGCAACTCGAAAAACCGAGCGACGGCGCTACGGTTCGTCGCTGTCGTCGAACAACTGACCGATGACTTTCTCCTCTGCCACCCGGATGTGCTGGCTGAACGTCGGCTGTGCGACCCCGAGCGCGTCCGCGCACTCTTCGGCTGTGCTCCGTCGCGGCCAGCTGAAGTATCCGCTCAGGTACGCGACACGAAGGACTTCCAGTTGTTTGTCGGTGAGACGGTCGGCCATCGCCGTGTGGACGCCGCTGTCGGACTGGAGCGGTATCGGTTCGTCGCAGTCCCGACAGGCGACGAGTTCCGACCGGGGATATCGGTCCCGGAACTGCTCGACCACACGCCTGACGTCGACGTGCGCCGGAACGTCGGCCAGCACAGTTCCGACTCCCTCTCGGGCAGAGACCGACCGGGCGATCGCACCGGTGTCGGCGAGTGTCGTCGTCACGCAGGGCCCCGAAACGACGAACTCGAACAGTCCTCCGTCGACGCCTCGGCTGATCAGTCTGGCTTCGTCTATCGCCGCCGACTCCTCCACCAGCGACAGTACCACGTCAGGAGCGGCCTCTTCGACGGTGAAATACTCGAGTAACCGGTCGTCCGACCGGTTCACCATGTGCTCCAGTTCGACCCGACAGTCGGCGACAGTAGAGGCGTCGACGAAGAAACAGTCGCGATCACGCAACTCGAATTCTAGTTCCACTGCCGACCCAGTGGTGTCGGTTGTCGTGATACCCATGCTAGAGAGACACAGACACGGTAAATAGGTTTTCGGGGGTGTCCCGAACAGTCGGCCATACCGAGACAGGTGCGGCGAAATCCGACCCACTAACAGTCCGGATCAGTGCAGGTAGTGGTAGCTCCCGCCGAGGACCAGTCCGAACACGAGGTGGGTAAACAGCCCCATAAGCCCGAGATTCGGCAGCGGAGGCGGGGCCGGAAATCCGACCGTCGACAACCACAGCGGCATGACGAACCCCGCAGCGACGATCCAGAGGATCACGCCGTATGCGAGACCGAGACTGACGCCGCCCCCCAGAGACTCTACGACGGCGGCCAGTCGGGGTTGGGTCAGTGCCCCAGCGAAGACGACGCCGAACACCGCACTGATCGACATGTGGACGAGCCAGCCAGCGATCCCACCGGACAGGCCGACGAGCGCTGGGATCGCGTTCTCGATAACGGGTGGCATCAGCAACGAAAACAGCACGCCCATCACGAGTCCGCCGATCAATCCCGCTTCCATTCCGTGTTGCCACGCCTTGCTGTCTCGTACCGCTCCGGTCGGTTCGAGGCTCTGTGTTTCCTGCTGTGCTTCTTGTGCCATTGCAATCGCCGGGAAGGCATTTGATTGGCATAAAGCGCACAGATAGTTCGGAAAATCCGTCTCGACTTAGCTGGGTTACCGGTCTGGTATCGGCAGAGCTCTATCGGGTGTACCTCGTTACTTCACCTGTCACGGATATCGAAATGCGCCCCTTCCCCACGGTAAGTTCAACGTTCAGCTCTATCGATCGGAGCTACCGAATCCGCCTGTCACTCGTCCACTTCGACCAGTTGCTGGAGGTCGTTCGCCTGACTGATAGCATCGATGACCTTGCTCGCGAGGGCGTCTACGTCGTCCGCGAAGGTCTGGGTGGTGTCGGCGACGTCGTCGATACTCGCCGACGTCTCCACTGCGCTGTCGGCGATCGCGTCCAAGTCGTCGACGGTTTCGGTGATCGACGACGCGGCAGCCTCGGTTCGCTCGTCGACTGTCTCGATCTGGTCGATGGTCTCGGCCGCGTCGGATTGTACTTCGTCCACTATCCTCTCGATCTCGGTCGCTTGCCCCTGGGCCCGCTCGGCGAGCGTTTTGACCTCGTCCGCGACGACGGCGAACCCGTCCCCGTCTTCGCCGACTCGCGCCGCTTCGATAGACGCGTTGAGCGCGAGCATATTCGTCTGATCGGCGATTTCGTCCAGCATCGCGGTGATCTCGTCTATCTCCGCGACCGTCTCCTGCAGTTCCTCCAGTCGTCGCTGCGCCCGTTCGGCAGCTGCCCGCGCGTCGGTGACGTCATCGTGTGCGTCGCGAGCCGACGACTGTGCGGTTTGGGCGCGGTCGACCGTCTGCGAACTCGACTCGTTCGCACTGGCCGCGTTCCGCGACAGCGAATCGATCACTTCACCCGACTCGCTGAGTTCAGTCCCGATGACCGACAGCAGTTCCGCGTGGTTCGAGACGAGTTCGTCGACACGGTCCCGTTCTGATGGAGTGTCTGGATCTTGCATCATGTAACTGACTGGGCTGTCGTCCGGCGGCTGTCTGGCGACGTCCGTACACGACGGAGGGAATTATATAATCGTTCCCCGGCTATTATCACGGGCGATGTCAGACCACGACGAACACGCCTGTGACTGCGGTGCGACGTTCGACACACTCGACGAACTGAAAGAACACGCCAAAGAGAATCACCCGGAGGCATACGAAGAGAACTTCGGCGATTAAGCCCGCCGACCGACGCTGTGCCGTCCGAACGATACTCCCCGCAGATCCGCTCTTGTCTCACGCAAACGTCACGTCCTGGAAGGCGTACTCGACGGCTTTGTTGAGCGTCGGGTGGGCGTGGATCGTGTCCGTGATGTCGGAGACGTACCCCGACCCGGAACGCATCGCGACCACGACTTCGTGCAGCATCGTCGACGCCTCGTACCCCAGCATGTGACAGCCCAGGATCTCCCCGTCCGGTGCCGCGAGTACCTTCACGAATCCGTCGTCGAGTTTCTTCGCCCGGCCCATCGGCGTCCCCGGGAGGTCCTGATGGCCGACCACGTAGTCCTGGCCCGTCTCCGCCAGCTCGTCTTCGGTCTTCCCGACGCCGGCCATCTGGGGTTCAGTGAAGATGGCGTGAGGCATCGCGGTGAAATCGGCCTCGGAACCCCGCTCGTGGACGACGTTGTCGATCGTGATTCCCGTCTCGTAGTCACCGGAATGCTTAAACATCGCGTTGTCGGCGATGTCGCCCTGTGCCCAGACGTTCTCGGCCGACGTTTCGAGCCGGTCGTTCGTCACGACGAACCCGTTGTCGTCCGTCTCGATGCCCGCCGCTTGGACGTCCAGCGTGTCGGTGTTCGGCCGGCGGCCGAGTGCCACCAGCAGGTCCTCGCCCTCGACTGCGACCGTCTCGCCGTCTTCGGTTTCGGCATGAACGGTGACACCGTCGCTGTCGGACTCCACGGCAGTGGCGCGGTGACCGGTGTAGACCTCGTGGCGCTGGCGGGCGATCTCGGTGAACGCGTCCGCGATGTCTGGGTCTTCCCGCGGAACCAGCGTGTCCAGCATCTCGACGATGGTCACGTCGGTTCCGAGTGATTCGAAGAAGTAGCCCAGTTCGACGGCGATATATCCACCGCCGAGGATCACCAGCGAGTCCGGCTGTTCCCGTCGATAGAGCGCCTCGGTACTGGTCATGTAGTCGACGTCGTCAAGTCCATCGATCGGCGGCACCAGCGGTCGAGACCCGGCGGCGACGACCACCTTGTCGGCATTGACCGTTTCGTCGCCGACCGCCACGGTCCGGTCGTCGACGAAGACCGCCTCGTCTTTGTACAGCGTCAGGTGGTCTTTCTCGCGGTAACGCGCTTCCATCCCGTCGGCGATGGGCGCGAGCGTCTCGTCCATGTCGTCGATGATCGCTGCATAGTCGATATCGTCGAGTGTCGCGTCGAGAAAGAACCGGTCGGCTTCACGAACGTGGTTGGCCGCGGTCGCCGCCTGGATGAGCATCTTCGAGGGGTTGCACCCGCGGTTGAGACAGGTCCCGCCGAGCGGTCCCTTCTCGACGAGTGCCGTCTCCAGCCCCGCGTCTGCGGCCGCCGCCGCGACGTTGTTGCCGGTCCCGCCACCGACCACGAGGACGTCGTAGTGTGCCATTCACTCCTCCTCCACCGGCCCGTACTCGGCGCCCCACTCGACGACCGCCGAGACGACCGGTTCAAGCGCGCGGCCGCGCTCGGTCAGCGAATACTCGACGCGAACCGGCTGGTCACTCACGATCTCGCGGTCGACGAGCCCGTCGTCTTCGAGTCGGGTCAGACTCTCCGAGAGCATCTTCGAGGAGACGCCGGCGACGGCCGATTTCAACGCACTGAACCCCATCGGACCGTTCTCCAGCAACTGGTAGACGATACGGAGGTGCCACTTCCGTCCGAGCGTGTCCTGGACCGCGTCGAAGACCTCGTCGGGGTCGGTGAACAGCAGCGTGTCGGTTCCCGCACTCGACCCGTTCCACGACGCCGTGGTCGATTCTGAACTCATACCAGCACCGACACCGGGCAGGTCCCTTAAACTAACACGGACCAGTAGTCGGGACTCGAATCACCGTCAGATATAAATACTAGTTTACTCAGCGGACCTGGCGTCACGGAACCGTTCCCAGAAGACTTCGTTCAATCCGGCGTCGAAATCGGCGTCCTGGTAGTCCTCTTTCGTGAGGTTCGCTTCCTCGATGAGCGAGGCGGCCTCACCGGCCCACGCGTAGAAGCCGACGAGCGTCTCCTCGCGCATCTCTTCCAGGTCGATCGAGTGATAGACGTTGACGAACCCGCCCGACTCGCGGTTGAGCTGGGACTTCTCGAGCAGTCCGAATTCGACGAGTTCGTTGAGATAGTTCCGGACGGTGCTCTCGTCGTAATCGAGGCGCTCGGCCAGTTCGGCGGGCGAGAGCGGACCCTCACCGATGACGCAGAGACAGATGTCCAGCCCCGGTTTCGGGAGCCCGAACGCGTCGAGTAACACCTGCCGGATGTCGGGGGGCCTGATGTCGAGTTTGGACTCGGTTACACGCTCCATCGGCCGGTCGTGACAGGTCATCCCCCGTCGCAGTCCTGCATTGTGAGGACGACGTTGTTGCAGTCCCGACACCGATAGATCGCGTATTCACGGTCCATGAGGTCGATCTGACTCCGATCGCCGTCCCGCTTGAGTTCGTGCAGTGGGTCAGAAACCCCGTCAGATGAAGCCTCGTCAGTCATATTTTGAACCTTCTCTTCCGTCCTAATGGAGGCACAGATACCTGTACGATTACAACCCTCTTGAAACTTGGAGTCGGTCTCACTCTTCGACGAGGTCCAGAACGAGTACGTCGTCGAGTTCGATATCGAGCGCGAGGAGTTCCCGAGCGGTAACGGTTGGTCGATAGCCTTCATCTGTCGGTTCGAGCAGTTCGAACTCACTCAGTGATTCGAGCGTTTTCGAGAGCGTGTCCTCGGGGACAGCCTGGGACTCGGCTACCGCTCGTGCTGTCACTGGCTCTTCTGATTGCTCATACTGGTCGACGACTTCGGCCAGTACGGTGTGGGGTGACAGAGACATGGGGGAGTTCGGGTGCGTAGCAGGGATAACCAACGTCTGTTCGAAGGATACTGGCCCTATTGAATAGGTCTTGCTAACGACCAGTGTACCGTGTTACGCCGAGTTCACCCCCGGTAGATGGTGCGAAAAAATTAGCGTAGAGGGGGGGAGTGTCATCCGCCAGGGACGGAACGAGGGATGGGTAGATGGGGTGTCCGGGTGTCGGCACCACGGTTCGTCGCTGTCCGGGGACATCTGTGGCACAGACGTCTGGGACTCCGACGGTTCGTCGCATCTCTTCGTCGGTGGGTGAGGATAATATATCTCCCCTGCGTTTGCGCCTGTCCGACACGAGCGCACGAGCGACAGCGAGGTAACCGGCAGGAATCCTCGTTACGTCGGCTCTGTACTTCTGCGGTTGCCGTTCATCGAGCCGAGAGTACTCGGGAACATATGGCGCAGTGTCTCGATTAGTGGGCTGATCGGACTCGATGACGACTGTGATCGACCCCGACCTATGTTGCCGGTGATTCACTCGATACTGTCGAAATTCCCGGATTCGTCCCGGTCAGAACCGCCGAATCTGTGAATTCCCCAGCTTCGCCTCACAACCGCAGAAGTACAGGGCTTCAGGAGCGATTTATTGAGACCGAGTCACGCCTGTAGTGTATGTCAGACCGGATCAGGCGTGGTCTCGAAGGCGTTCTCGTGGCACAGTCGGAGCTCTCGGAGATAGACGGCGACGAGGGAGCGCTCTCGCATCGTGGGTATCCCATCGCGGAACTCGCCGAGCAGGCCACCTTCGAGGAGACGCTGTATCTCCTGTGGAACGGGTCGCTTCCGACCCGCGCCGAACTCGACTCGTTCACCCGGGAGCTGTGTTCGCTCCGGCGTATCGACGCGGCAGTCGTTCAGACGCTCGAACGACTCGCCCAGCGCGACGAGGACCCGATGGCCGCTCTCAGGACCGCCGTCTCGATGCTGTCGGCCGGCGACCCCGAGCGCGGTCTCGTCCCGACTGATTCCGAGACGATACGGCGCACCGGACGTCGACTCACCGCGAAACTCCCGACCGTTCTCGCGGCCTACGACCGGTTGCGCCGCGAGGAGAAACCCGTCGAACCGTCCGAGGAGTTGGGCCACGCGGCGAACTTCCTCTACATGCTGACCGGCACCGAACCGGACGAAGTCGCCGCCGAGACCTTCGACACGGCACTCACCCTCCACGCCGACCACGGCCTCAACGCGTCGACGTTCACCGCGATGACGGTCGCGAGCACGCACGCGGACCTCTACAGCGCGGTCACAGCCGGGGTCGGTGCGCTCTCGGGGCCGCTCCACGGCGGTGCGAACCAGGACGTGATGGAGACGCTGCTCGAGGTCGACGAGAGCGACGACGAACCGGTCGAATGGACGCGCTCGGCACTCGACGACGGGCGGCGGATCCCGGGCTGGGGGCACCGCGTCTACAGCGTCAAGGATCCCCGCGCCGAGATCCTCGAAGCACGTAGCGACGCGCTCGCGCAGTCGACGGGTGAATCCAGGTGGTGTGAGTACACACGCGCCATCGAGACGTATCTCACCGACGAAAAAGGGCTCGTTGAGCAGGGGATCGCTCCGAACGTCGACTTCTATTCCGGGAGTGTCTACTACCAACTCGGGATACCGATCGACCTCTACACTCCGATATTCGCGATGAGCCGAGTCGGCGGCTGGGTAGCACACGTCGACGAGTATCTGGAGGATAACCGACTCATCCGACCGCGGAGTCGCTACGTGGGTCCCGACTCCCGGTCGGTCGTGCCTGTCGAAGAGCGGTCCGATAGTGTGTAACGGTCGATCGGTGACCCAGCATTCGATGCCCGACAATTCGGGCGAGCCAGGATGAGAGACGAAACGGTGTCAGAGCGCCTCGAACCGCTGATCGACCTCGGAACCAGACTCCGGTCCGCGTTCGGGCAATTACTCGACCAAGAGTTTGCCTACTCGACGGGCCACGTCGCGGCGATACTGAACACCTGTCTGTTTGCCCCGTCGCTGCTGACGTTCTGGTTCGTCAACGGCGTCCTGGACTTTTCGACGGCCGTCGCCATCGGTGCCGTCGCCGGTCCCGCTGGACTCCAGGTCCGCCTGCTCGCGTACGTCTTCCTGGTACCGACGTTCCTGTTCGTGCGCATCGCGGTCCATCTGCTCCATCCCGTCCACAGACGCCAGATCCTCGCCGGCTCGTGTCCGAACACGCAACTGGTCAGCCTCGACTGGTTCAGCATGGGCATCCTCGCGACTGGTCTCCCGCTCGCGCTTCAGGATTTCGGTCCCTGGTTCGCGATGAATCTGGTATTCCTCGTCGGGTTGTTCGTCTTCCCCCGCTTCGTCGCGGACGATCGCGCGGGCCCCGTCAAACTGGCTGCCATCGTGACCGGCAGTCTGGTTTTCCTCTACGCCAACTACGGTGGGGTCGTCGCCGTTCTGCCTGCTCCCGCGACGATGGTCGGTCCGGTCGCGACGTACCGGCTGACAGACGAGACCACTCGACTGCTCTTGCGAACGTTCAACAGCGTCGTCTTCGGCCCCCTGGTGGTGGCCCTGTTCGGCGCGGCGATGAACCGTGTACTCACCCGACCGGAACTCGCCGACATTCCACTCGTCAAGTACGCACTCCCGCGTCGCGACCCTGACCCAGTCGTTCTGACGAGTGCGGCTGCTGGCACCGTGTTCTATCTCGTCGTCGTCTTTTTGCTGACTGATCGACTGGTCGTTCTCCCGTGAGATATCAGGATCGCTCGACGACGATCCGGACCTGATCCCCACCACGCAGACCGTACTCGCGCGGCGTCACCGGTTCAGCGTTGACAGTGATCCGAATCGTCGTATTCGGGTCACTGTCTCGGTAGGTCGTGTCGCGATACGTTATCGACGACTCGGTGACGTTCATTCCGAGGCTGCCCATCGCGTACTGCAGCGTTACACCCTGTGCGTGGACGTGCCAACGGGTTCCGACACCACCTTCGAAGTGGAACGAACTCGATTGCATCTGGTATCTGGTCCGGCTGAAATCGACCTGTTGCCCGTTTACGACCATCTCCATGGTCCCGTGATAGTGAACCGCACCGATGTTGGTCGGTTCCTGACCTGGGGTAACGTCACCGCCGTTCGAAGGTGAAAACAGGACGAACCCGACGACTGCCACCGTCACGATCAGAATTCCAACCAGGACCAGCGGGCCTGTCGCACGTGTCTCGTCTTCCTCTGTACTGTCGAGCCCGAGTCGTCGTCTATCAATCCGTCCGAGTTCGTCGAGGTGTTGGTCTTCGAGATGGGAGAGGTATGCCTCCTCGCTCTCGAACGAATCGTCGCAGTAGTTGCACTCCGGCATTCTACTCGTTCGAAAGAACGCCCGAGACTGATTTCAACGCGCGGTAACGCTCGCGTAACCCGATTTCAGGGCCCTCAGTGGTACCAGACGATGGGTTGATCGCTGCCGGTCGTTCTGAGTGTCCGAAGGCCCACCGGGCCCGTCCACTTCGATTACCGGAGAGTTACCCGATCACATACACCTCAAGCGCATTTTAATACCATATTATCGATAATCCAAGCGGAACCATGTCAGATGCGACCAGTTCGGTCGGGATCGAGCGCCAACCCGCCGCCGAGATCGAATCAACCATCGCGAGTATCAAGAAAATGCTCATGGTGGGAGCCGTCTTCGCCGTGATCGGCTACCTGCTCACCGGGAGTGCACTCGTGTTCGAGTTCACCCAGTTCCACCCGCTGCTGGAGGACTTTTTCAGCACGCACGCTCAGCACAGTCTCGCAGGGGGCGGACCCGAGCGAAGCGGCGCAATAAACAGTGACCTCGCGGAGATCCACAAGTGGCCCTCAACACTCTTGTGGCTGAAACTCGGCGGTATTGCACACATCCTGCTGGGTATCTTCGTGGCGCTGGCGGCGATCGTCCGCGCGCTGGCGCTGATGCCCCATCGGCTCAGTTACGAGATGGAACGCACCCAGGGCTGACCTGGTGCGACAACCTGGCTTTTCCGGAGCGTACAGCGTCCACCTGCTGGTATCGTCGTGCCGTTTTTTTGGCCTACTCCAGACCACGGTCGACTGGGACCGAACGGAGGCAGTCACTGGATCGTTACCCGCTCACGCGCACCTCAACGGGGAATTATTACTCGACGGAAGACAGGTGAGATATGGCCAGCACCGACGTTCCGGCCACGGAACCGCCCCGGGAGGACGCGATTCCCGAAACCTACGCGGTCCGGGTCACCGACGACGCTGTCCACGTCTGGGAGTACCGCGCGACGGTTGCTGACCCCGACGGCGACTGGCAGTTCGTCGAGACGCTCAACCGCGACGACGACCCGCGCCTCTCACTGTCGTACGCGGAGTTCACCACCGGGACCGCCGACGGATACTGGGTGTATAGCCGGGACTACGACTGCGAACTCGATTGCGACTGACGTCGACCAAGCGCAGTTACGAGAGAAGCGATCCGTCGAAGCCCATCGCCGCCAGCGCGCTCAGGAGTGACCCGACGATAGCGACGGTGGCTAACCCGAACAGCACGAGGCCCAACAGCGCGAGCACGACATCCCCCGAGAGAAACAGCGCGAGCGACACGCCGACCGCTGCCAGATACGTCGCCGTCAGGAGCGTGACCCCGGTGTGAAGGGGAGCGCCGACGTACCCGTAACCCCCGCTCGCGAGGCCTACTGCAGGCAAGACGAGAAAGAGGATGACTCCCTGAATTGACTCGGTCGCAGTCGCCCGCCCGCTCGCCGGGTCTCTGAACAGCGCGACGACCAGCAGGACGTAGCCGACAGCCAGTGCCGCGCCACCGGTGCGATGGTCGAGACTCAGTTCCAACACGCCTCTCAGTTCGCACGTGCCTGGTTATAGGCGTTCCCGAGGTACGCGTAACTCCCCGGTCGAAGGCTTACTCGTCGTGGTCGTGCTCGACGAACTCGTCGGGTGTACCGAACGCCTGCCCGCATGCCGGACACTCCAAGAAGAGTCGTCCACCCTCGACGGTAACCCCGACCTCGTGACCGTCGAGCGTCGCCAGCCCGACCGACACCAGCAACTCGTAGGCGCGGTCCTCCGGGATGTCGTGGGTCGCTGCGAACCCCGTGACGTCGCTCGCGAGTCCGTCGGGGGGCGACACTCTCTGTTCCATACCGTACGAACTGGCCCATTCGATAAAAACCCCGGCCGCGCTCGACTCCGACCATCCAACTCCGAGCGTCCCATGCCGTCGCCCACTCCTGTCGGGTATGCGACTGCATCGCACACACAATACAGTTACTATACGTTACCTGCCGTCGGTACAGGTATGGAAGAGAGCCAGACCGATGCGGCGGACTGCACGACGACGGGATCGTTCGGCGACCATGGGATCAAGGACGGGTCGACGCTCGTCCACCGGACCTACTACCGGCTGGTCGACGGGGGGCGAACGACCTTCGAACCGACGGCGTCGTTCTACGACGCGCTGGAGTCGGCGTTCCTCTGGACGTATCTCGGGAGTGCAACGGCGACTGATGTCCCGGTCCACGTTGAAGCCGCCGTTGACGACGCGCGGACGTTCACCGCCGAGGAGTTCGCCGACCGACCCGACGCCGACCTCCGGACCGAGGTGGTCCCGACTTTCTACCAGTACGTCGCCGGCTTCCACTGCGCGTATCGCGGGTAGACCGAGTCCGATTCGTGTGCGTCGAGAGTGGTGTTGACTCGTCTCCCGTTACCGATGTCGATGGCCCAGGGGCTAACCCACCCGTTACCGCAGTTTTAGGACGTTGCTCGGGAGCAAGTACGACAATGGCTTCCGAGACGCCCACGGACGGACCGCGAACCGAGATCCACTGGCACAAGGCGCTCGACACCGACGAACTCCCCGAGGGACGAGTGAAACCGGTCAGCTGCCACGACACCACGGTCGCGATGACTCACTACGAGGGCGAGTATCACGCGCTGGACAACGCCTGTCCCCACCAGGGCGGCCCGCTCGGCGAGGGGTCGATCGAGGACGGGCTCCTCCGGTGTCCCTGGCACGGCTGGGATTTCTATCCTGACTCCGGCGAGACACCCGGCGAGTTCGACGACTGCGTGACGACGTACCCGACGGAGGTGCGCGAGGACGGAATCTACGTCGGTTTTCCCGAAGAAACCCCGCGTGACCGCACGGTCTCGGACGTGATCGCCGAGACGCTGGTCAACTGGGGCGTCCGGCAGGTCTGGGGGATCGTCGGCCACTCGAACCTCGGACTCGCCGAGGCGCTCCGGACGGAAGCCGAACGGGGTAACCTCACTTACTACGGCGTCCGCCACGAGGGTGCCGGCGCGTTCGCCGCCTCGGCGTACGGCAAACTCACCGGTCGGCCGGCGGCGTGTTTCTCCATCGCCGGTCCCGGCGCGACGAACATGCTCACGGGACTCTGGGACGCCAACGTCGACCGTTCGCCGACTATCGCACTCACGGGGCAGGTCGAATCGCAGGTGCTCGGGACGGGCAACTTCCAGGAAGTCGACCTCGAAGCGGCCTACGGCGACGTCGCCGAGTTCGAAGCCACGGTCCTCCCGGACAGCCAGCCCGACGAGCTCGCCACGCGAGCCGCCAAAACCGCGGTCCTGGAGCGCGGCGTCTCCCACCTCATCTTCCCGGACGACGTCCAGACCATGGACGCAGCGGGCGTCGAACCCGGGAGTCCCGAGGGTCGGCGCACGCCCAGGGACATCACGCCACCCGAACAGAAACTCCAGGAGGCCGTCGACCTGATCGAGGCCGCCGAACGACCGGTCATCGTCGTCGGACACGGGGCACGGTTCGAGATGGACCGCGTTATTGAACTGGCTCAACGACTCGACTGTCCGGTACTTACGACGTTCAAGGCGAAGGGTCAGATCCCCGACTCGCACCCGCTGGCGGCCGGCGTGCTCGGTCGCAGCGGGACGCCGATCGCGAGTCACTTCATGAACGAGTCGGACCTGCTCGCGGTGTTCGGCGCCAGTTTCTCGAATCACACGGGTATCGCCGCGTACAAAGATATCATCCAGGTCGACTTCGACCAGATGGCCCTGGGCAAGTTCCACAGCGTCGACGTCCCTGTCTGGGGCGAGGTGGGCGTGACCGCTGCCGAGATGCTCGAAAGATTGCCCGACTCCCCGGACCTGGCCGCCGGGAGCCAGCGCGAGGAACTCGCCGACCGCTGGGCGATGTGGCGCGAGGAGAAAGCCACTCGCCGCGACGAACCCGCCGAGCGCGGCGTCAATTACGCGACCGCGTTCGACGCGATGACCCGACTCGTCCCCGACGACGCGATCATCCCGGTCGACGTCGGCAACAACACATACGCGTTCGGGCGGTACTTCGAACCCGAGAACCAGCGCGTGCTGATGTCGGGCTATCTCGGCTCTATCGGATTCGCCTTCCCCGCCGCGCTCGGGGCGTGGGCCGCGACGCAGGAACCCGACACGCCGTGGGCGGGTCGCCCGGTGGTATCGGTCTCCAGCGACGGCGGCTTCGGCCAGTACATGAGCGAGTTCACCACCGCCGTCAAGTACGATATGGACCTGACACACGTCCTGTTGAACGACGACGAACTCGGCAAGATCAGCAAGGAACAGCGCACGGGCGGCTGGGACGTCTGGCAGACCGACCTCGTGAACCCGAGTTTCGCCGACTTCGCCGAGAACTGCGGCGGCCTGGGCGTCAAGGTCGAGTTCGACGACGAACTCGACGCGGCACTGGAACGAGCCATCGCTTACGACGGCCCCGCGCTCGTCGAGGTACTGACAGACTCGGACCCGGTGTGACGCGTGAGCGAGGTCGCCACCACGCTGACGAGTATCCTGGCCGTCTTTGGGGTCGCGCTCGTCGTGCGCCTGCTCGTGCGCAACCGCGACCGGGTCGCCTACGCGAGCGTGCTCGCGGCCGTAGGGCTGGGGACTGCCGCCGCGGGCGTCGACCCAGGGCTGGAACTCACCTCGGACGTCATCTTCCTCCTCTTGCTCCCTGCGGTCATCTTCCAGGGGACGACGGGCCTCGATGTGCGCGAGTTGCGCCACGACGCGCCGCTCGTGCTCGTGCTCACGCTGGTGGGACTCCCGCTGGCGGTGGGTATCCTCGGCGTCGCCGGGACCGTCGCCTTCGGATTCGAGCTGTCCGTCGCCCTCCTGTTTGCGGCTATCGTGTTGCCGACCGACCCCGCCGCAGTGCTCTCGATGTTCGAAGAGTTCGACGTCGCGGAACGTCTGGCCGTCACCATCGAGGGCGAGAGTCTCTTCAACGACGGTGTCGCGATAGTCGTCTTCTCGACGCTGCTTGCGAGCATCCAGGCCGGCGGAGAGTCCGTGACGGACCTCGCGACGGTCACCGGCTTGGCCGGCTTTCTCGGAGACGTCGCGGTCGTCGGCGGTGGCGGCCTGCTGCTGGGCGGTGTCGTCGGCTATCTCGCCCACCGGCTCGTCCGCGAGTTGACCGACACCATGACTGTCCTGCTGGTCACTGTCGTCGTCGCCTACGGCACGTTCCTCGTCGCCGAACACTTCCTTCATCTGAGCGGCGTGCTGGCGACGGTCGGCGCCGGGATCGCGATGGGCGCCCACGATCAGACCCATGCCGGGATGAGTGACCCCGAACACACGGTCCAGGAGGTCTGGGACACGCTCGCGTTCCTCGTCACCACGGTCCTGTACGTACTCATCGGTGCGAGTATCGAACTCTCGGCGTTCGTCGACCACGCGGGACTGGTGGCGCTGGCAGCGGTACTCGTCCTCGTCGTCCGGGCGCTCACCATCTACCCCCTCGTGACCGCGACCAACGCGCTGACGGACGACCCCGTGCCTACCCGCTGTCAGCACATCATGGTCTGGGGCGGACTCCACACGGTCGTGCCGGTTGCGCTCGTCCTCGCGATTCCGGAGGGCGTCGCTGGCGGTCGCCCCCTGGAGACGATGGTCTTCGGCGTCGCCGTCCTCAGTCTCGTCGTCCAGGGGCTGCTCATGCCGACCGTGCTCGACCTGACCGGACTCTCCGGGAGCGGTGGCCCCGACCCGGAGGCGTAGACGCCCTCGGTTCTCGACGCGACCGGTCAGCGCGTCGCCTGCCGTCCGAGCGCGAACACGAACAGCGCCACGAGAAAGGCTCCGGCGAGCGCCTCCAGACCGGATAGCGTCCGCGCCAGCGTCCCCACGGGTTCGATGTCGCCGTACCCGAGCGTCGTGAACGTGACTACGCTGAAATAGAACCCATCGACGAGGGCCCTGGCCGGGTCCGTACCGTACGTGACGACGGTCGAACCATCCCGAAGTCCGCCCAGTGCGGGGTAGAGGAGTGCGCTGGCGACGACGACGGCGAGGGCCGTCAGGACCGTCCGCTGGGGGCGCTCCCCGTAGCCGGAGACGAGGTTGAGGAAAGCGCTGGTCGCCCAGCGCAGCGTCGCGTCCACGCGGTGGGCCGGAGAGCGACTCCCGTCGCGCGCATGTTCGCCGTACCGGCGGCGTCGATAGCGCATCTCCCGCAGGAACAGCGCGGCCGCGTTCTCGTGATCACCGACGTCGCTGGCTCCCTGTCTGGCTTCGAGGTACGTCCGTTCGAGACCGTCGAGGTCTGCCTCGATTTCGGGGTCGCCGGCGTAGGCGTGGAGGCGCCACCTGTTCCCCCGGAGGAACGACCGATAGGCGGCGAACGGGAACCCGTCGTAGCGGGTCCGGTAGAACCGGTACCGGTCGAGCGTGTCATTCGAACAGTCCAGATCGACGTCACCGACCGTCGCGTCGGTGAGGTCGTAGTACGCGCGGCCGTCGTCGGGCTGGTCGAGTCGGCCTGCCTCGACCGTCGCGCCCGCCAGGTGACATTCCACGTCGCCGGTCGGTCGGAAACGGAGGCGCCCGAGCGCGGCGTCGTCGAACCGCGGTGGTTGGGCGAACGAGACGCGTTCGACCGTCAGGAGTCGGGCTTCGAGGCCGGTGAACTGGACCGACCGGCCGAAGGAACTGTCGACGACCTGTCCCCGCTCGACGGCGGCGTTGGGGAAGTGCGCCCCGCCGGTCACCGAGACGCCGTCGAGTTCGAACCAGGAGTCGACCGCGAGACTCGCGAACTCGACGCTCCCGTCTGCAGCGACATCGTCGAGTGAGAGCGCCCTCTCGACCGTCGTACGCCGGACGGTGAGACACGTGCCGTTTCCGTCACCGAGTCGACTGTCCGCGACCGTCACGTCGCCTGTGAACGTCGCGTCGCTCGCGTCGAGTCGACCGAGCGTACAACCCTCGAAGACCACGGGTTGCTCGACCGCGGACCCCGAGAGGTCGACAGTTCCCTCGACCGTGCTGTCGACGAAGCGGACCGCGCCGAGCCCGTCGCTCTCCAGCGCCAGTCCCGAGAGGTCGAGCGCGTCCAGTTCGACGCCGGCGTACGTGAGGCGCCGTTCGTCGTCGCTGCGGAGATCGGCACAGACGGCAGCCCGCACAGCCGCCGCCGAGGCGTCCGCGCTTCCATCGCGCCTTGCGTGCAACGGGCATCGCTCGTCGCCCCCGTCCTCGATTCCGACCTTCTCTCGGGATGGTCGGGGACAGGGACTCAGCCCCTCACGAGCGGCGTAGCCACAGACCATTCGTCCGTCCGGAGGGACGACGCTCACCTATAGTCCCGCTAACCCCCGCGTAAGCCACGGTTAAGTGACGCCTCGCCCTCCTCCCCACGAATGAGCGCGGAGGCACTCGACGACCCACAGCAGATCGCGACGTGGAGCGAACTCGACGACCGCGAACCGACCCACGCACGTGTCGGTGAGGTAGACCTCGTCGTCGTCAGAGACGGCGCGGACGTCTCGGTGCTGTACGGCCGGTGTCTGCACCGCGGCGTCCTGCTGGCGGACGGCCACGTCGACGGCCAGAACCTCATCTGTGGCGTCCACGGCTGGGACTACCGCTTCGATTCGGGCGTCAGCGAGTACGACAACAGCGAACGACTGGAGAAGTTCCCGGCGGCCGTCGACGAGGCCGACGACGCCGTCTACGTCGACGCCGCTGTCGTCCGGTCGTGGGCCGAAGACAACCCTCAGCCCTACGGTGACCCCGACGAGGCCGACAGCACCACGAACCCCGAGTTCTACGGCGAACCCGACTACGAGAAGGAACCCCACACCCACTACATCCAAAAACTCGCCCAGCACGGGCCTGAGGGCATCGGCGAACACGGCCCCGTCTCGGCGATGGGTGTGCCCCGGCCGGAACTTCCCTCGTGGGACGACCTGCAGATCCAGACTGCACAGCTCGCCCGCACGCCGCTGGACGACGAGGCGCCCGTCGATACCGCCCTGACCATCGGTCCCGGCGCCGGGAACCCGCTCGAACTCGACATCCCCGTGTTCGTCAGCGACATGAGCTTCGGTGCGCTCAGCGAGGAGGCGAAGATAGCCATCTCCACGGGCGCCGAGCGAGCGGGCACTGGCATCTGCTCGGGCGAAGGAGGCATGCTTCCCGAAGAACAGGACGCGAACTCGCGGTACTTCTACGAGTACGCCACCGGGAAGTTCGGCTGGGACATCGAGCACGTCGAGAAGGTCCAGGCGTTTCACTTCAAGGCCGGCCAGGGCGCGAAGACCGGCACCGGTGGACACCTCCCCGGCGAGAAGGTCCAGGGCCGCATCGCAGAGGTTCGGGACCTGGAACCGGGGACGGACGCCGTCAGCCCCGCCCGCTTTCCGGACCTCAGGACCCCGGCGGATTTCGCCGAGATGGCCGACCGCGTTCGCGAGGCGAGCAATGGGATTCCGGTCGGATTCAAACTCTCGGCCCAGCACGTCAAGGACGACATCGACTTCGCGCTGGAGGCGGGGGCGGACTACATCATCCTCGACGGTCGCGGCGGCGGGACCGGTGCCGCGCCGGACGTCTTCAAAAACAACATCTCTGTCCCGACGATGGCCGCACTCGCGCGGGCCCGGGACCACCTCGACGAGCGCGGTGCCGACGACGTGACCCTCATCGCGACCGGCGGCCTGCGGACGGAATCCGATTTCATCAAGGCGATGGCACTCGGTGCGGACGGCGTCGCGGTCGCCAACACCGCGATGCAGGCCATCGGCTGTCTCGGTATGCGCGCCTGCGATTCGAACAACTGTCCTGTCGGGATCGCCACACAGCGCGAGGACCTGCGGAGTCGCCTCGTCGTCGACTCGGCTGCCAACGGTCTCCAGAACTACTTCGAAGCGACGGTCCAACTGATGAAAGTGATGGCCCGCGCTTGCGGTCACGACGGTCTCTCCGGATTCGAACGGCGAGACCTGACGAGCTGGAAACGAGAGATAGCGGACCTGACCGGCGTGGAGTACGCCGGCGTTGGGAGGTGACCTGCCGTGTTACCCTACGATGGACGCGACGTCGAGTTGCTTTCGGTCGCGGCCGTGGCCGAGAACGGAGTCATCGGCCGCGATGGGGAACTCCCGTGGCCGTCGATTCCGGCGGACAGGCGACAGTATCGAGAACGGATCGCTGACTATCCAGTGATCCTCGGTCGGGAGACCTTCGAGGCAATGCGAGACGACCTCCCCGGGACGGCACAGATAGTACTGAGTCGGAGCGAACGCGAGTACGACGTCGATTCCGCGCACCACGCCGCAGGTGTCGACGATGCGGTCGGGACCGCCGAGGCGCTCGGCGCTTCCCGGGTGTACGTCATCGGCGGCGGTGGCATCTACGCGCTCTTCCAGCCCTACGTCGACCGGATGGTCCTGAGCCGGATCCCCGGCGAGTACGAGGGTGACACCTACTTCCCCGAATGGGATCGAGACGACTGGAATCTCGTCAACGCGGTCGACTACGAGGAGTTCACGCTTGAAGAGTGGATCCGGGGGTCGGACTGAACGGGGACCGATCCATGGATACCTCACAGCTTCCGAACACCGTCGACGAGTATCTGGCGACCAACCGCGAGGAGTTATACGGGTTCACCGAACGGCTGGTGGGATTCGAGACGCAGAACCCGCCGGGCGGGACGACCGAAGTCGTCGAGTGGCTGGAATCGGTCCTCGCCGACACAGACATCGAGACCGAACGGGTCGCTGTCGACCCCGAGAAACCGAACCTCCTCGCGACGCTTCCGGGAGAGAGTGAGGAGACACTGTGTTTCAACGGACACCTCGACACCGTCCGGTTCGACGGGAGCGACTGGTCGTACGACCCGATGGGCGAACGGGTCGACGACCGCATCTACGGGCGCGGGACGACCGACATGAAAGGCGGGGTCGCCGCCATGCTCCAGGTGGCACTCGCGTACGACCGCACCGACACTACCCCGCCGGTCGAGGTGCAGTTCGCGTTCGTCAGCGACGAGGAGACCGGCGGCGACGCCGGCCTGACGACGCTCATGGAGACCGAAGCGTTCGACCCCGACGCCTGCATCGTGGGGGAGACCACCTCGCGGGCGGGCAGATACTCCGTCTCGGTCGCCGACCGCGGGAACATCTGGTTGACTATCGAGGCTTCAGGGACGGCCGCACACGGGTCCCGGCCGATGATCGGCGAGAACGCCATCGACCGACTCACGAGCGCCGTCGAGCAGTTACGGAGTGATTTCGGCGAACGCGAACTACCCATCGACGGCGCGATGGACGAGATTATCGAGGAATCTGTCGCGTTCTACGAACCCGAGGCCGGCGCAGACGCGACGCGCCGACTCTACCGCTATCCGACTATCAACCTCGGGATCATCGAGGGCGGGACGGCGATCAACACGGTCCCTGCCTCCGCGTGTGCCCGGGTCGACATCCGACTGACAGCGGGTGTCGACACCAGGGACCCACTGGGATCGATCCGGAACTGTCTCGCTGACATAGACGGAATCGAGATTGCCGATATCTCCTGGACTCGCGGGTCCTACGAACCGATCGACAGTCCACTCGTCGAGGCCAGTTCGGATACCGCCGGGAGTGTCGTCGACGACCCCGTATTCTGTCGCAGTGCGACTGGTGGTGGCGACGCCAAGGTCCTCAGACACGATGGCGTTCCGACCGTCGAGTTCGGCTTCGGCACCCAGACAGCCCACGGAATCGACGAGTACACGACCACCGATGCGCTGATACGAAACGCGACAGCGTACGCAATTCTTCCCTTCGAATACGCGCAGTCTTTCGGTTACTCAACGGTCTAGCTCTGTACTTCTGCGGTTGAGAGGAGAGACTGTGAGATTCCCAAATTCGGCGGCTCTGATCGGGTCGGAACCGAGAATGTCGACGGTATCGAGGGGTCGTATCCCCAAACCGGCCGAGGTCGATCGTGATCGCTGTCGAGTCGGATCACCACCCCTGATCGAGACACCGCGCCACGTTTCCCCGAGTACTATCGGCTCGATGAACGGCAACCGCAGAAGTACAGAGCTTCCCGATGTAGAAACCGCAGCTACAACTGAGGGTTTATCTGTCGACTCACCAGAACGAGGCTTCCGACGAGCATGAACGCGGAGAGAGGTAATAGAAACTGAAACGTAGTCAGGAGAGCACTCGAAGCCTGAATACCGAGGACGATCAGTACGACTGGTCCACAGCAGGCGGTACCCGAGAGAACAGCCGGAACGCTCGCGAGGATCCCCGTGGAGGACTGACCGATTCCACAGGCTTTGGGTTGTCTCCAGGCGAGATACGTGAGTCCCAGATTCAACCCGACCAGTACCGATAGACCGAAGCCGATCACAGAATTGAACGAAAAGAGGTACGTGACCGGACCGAGCTGGATTCGAGCGAGCGGGGTATACGAGAACGGGCCGAGCGCCGGCTGGAGGAGCTTTCCGAGCGGGCCACTGACGACAGTTATCGAATAGCCGCCGAGTCCCGGCGCGAGGTGGCCGAGTGCCCGGAGATACACCAGAAAATACCCCACGGTAACCAAACCGACCACAAGTTTGGCATCACGGCGACGCAGCGTCAGCGCCGTTGCATCCCGCGTCTTTGCCACGACCGTCTTCGACCGGTGAGTCAGCGATCGATTACTCATACACGTTGGTATCAGGGTAGTATCCGCCCCAGGCGAACCACATCGCGTCGAACGTGTGAATTCGGGAGAGTGGAAGCGAATCCGGCGTGTGTGCGGTCCCGTCCGGTCCCACGACGGTGCCGTCGTCGAATTCGTAATCCTTCCGTTCCGGGTTCCGATACACGTATCCTGTGTCGAGTCGTGGATCGTACACGGCCAGCACTGGTTCGTCCCCGAGGTCACCGGTCATCAGTTTCTGGTTCCGTAACGAGTCTTTGAGGAATGCGACCGCCCCATCCGGCGTTCTCGCTCCCATCACCACTCGCTTGTTTTCGTACCGATCGGTGCTATTGAGCGCCGGGAACAGCAGGTTCTCGCTCGAATAGTACCCACCACGGGGGTTGTACGAGCCATACGGGTCAGTCCCGTAATTGCTGGCATACCCGGTATCGGTCGAGAGTACTTTTGTGTCCGGATTGTGGGCCCGCCACTGTTCCCACGTCGTCCAGATCAGACGGAACTCGCGAAGCGATCGTATCGAGGGGTTCTCATTCCACGGCCCAGGTATCGAAGTGGCGAGCATCTGTGGCCACCACGTCTCACTCGCCCGGTCGTACATGACGAGGTTGTTGTTGATCAGACGCCCCGACACACCGAACGTCGTCCCTCCGCGCTCGAACCCCTGTACCGTTCCTGTGAGGGGACAGTACGTGACTGCAACGTTTGTGCCCGCGAGTTCATCGTTGACGATCTCGTGGCGGGACAGGATCTTCTGGGGATATGCCTTCGCGATGCCGTCCCTGACGACACCGAACACCGGGTCACCGGGTGCGAGGTAATCGACATCGTCAGGATCGAGGAACTTCGGTTCGTCGATGGACGGGATGCCGTCTTTCGATGGGCCACCCGACATCGCGTTGTCCCTGAGCGCGTCGGGTTCCATCGGTAACGGGAGCCGGTCGTCGAGAGCTGGAATCGTGTTCGAGCCCCCAGCTCGATCAGTACTGTCCGCTTCGCCGTCCCGGGAACTCGGTGTGGAATCACTCACACTGCCACGACCGACGCACCCGCTCACAGCGGCCACTGCTACGGCAGAGAGGAATCGACGACGCGTCGGGAGCGTCATTAGCGAGAATTGGGGGTCAGACGTGTTAACGGTTGAGCGCCTGTGCAAGCGGGACGCATTTCTTGCAGAAGGGTGCATCCACCGTCGTCGCGCTACTCCGGCTTCGACTGTCGGACGAGCGGATTTCTCGGCGGTGTTCGAAGCACTCGGATCTCAGCTCCGCGTATCTCGAAACATCTTCTCGTGACGGGTCCAGTCGTACTGGTCGTACCGAACTCGCGGATGGTCGCCCTCGTCTATCACGTCGTACGCTTCGAGGAACGAATAGATCCCGCGTCTCCCGCCGAAATCGCCGCGGTAGTACAGAAACAATCGAGTCACTGTAACGCCACCGTCATCGCGGTCAGAGCGGGTCGACTGCTCGAGGAACGAGCGAGTGCTCAGTTCGAGTTCCTCATCGAGACCGCGCGCGGTATACGCGACGATCGGGGGACAGCTCTCGGCGCCGCAGTTCAGCGCGAAGTGGATTCGGGGGTCGACTTCGGAGAGCCGGTGCGCTCGCTCGAAGTCACTCGGGAACGGGCGCGGGACGTACCCCAGTCCGTATTTCCACTTCGAAGACCGGAGGATCCCGTGTTCGATATCGTCGAGACTGAGTCGAGTTCCGGCGACGGAGGTCCGTTCGTCGCCGAAAAATTTCCGCCTGGTCTCGTAGACAGACGGACTCTGTTCCAGCACACGCTGGACGGAAGCGTTGTACAGGTTGATCCAGAACGCGATGGCGGCGCTCTCGTCTTCGCGGAGCGTCACCAGATCAGATTCGTCCAGCCTGTCGATCCTCGTCAGATACGTCTCGTACGACTCGCCACGCTTGATGGCTGCGAGCAACTCGTAGGAGAGATCGACGATCTCTTCGGCTGTACGCATTCGATAGACCGAGTTGGAACGTAACGCACACAACGGTTTCGGCACGTCGCGCGGCGGGCACACAACCGGGCGCTACGTAAGCCTCGCGAGCACTACCGCGCGCGGTAGAACGCGTCGGATCCGTGATCGTCCTGCCAGGCGAACGCAAACAGACGGCGTGCGGGCAGGCGATGTAGTTGCCGGCCGTCCGCCGAGCGGCCCGTGGCGGGGTCCCAGACCGCCCCATCGGCAACGAACCCGTCCGCGGTTCGTTCGAAGGAGTGGCCGGGGTCCACGAACGCGTGGATGCCGCTCTCGTCCGTCGCAAACACGACCACGTCACGGTCGCCCACCGCCGTCTGAACGACGCCACCGGCGTCTCGAACGCGGGGGAGAGGAAAGCCGAGCACGTCCTCGCCGAACTCCACACCGATCACTACTGTCTTGGCCGTGATATCGTCTCTCTGCCACTCCCGTGAGCCCTCACCTCGGTGTGCGTCGAGTCCAAACCCGTCACTATCGAAGTAGTCGTCGTACGGTGACCGCTCGTAATCGATCGGTGCCGGCGTGTCGTCGTCACTCGCCGCTTCGCTCTCGCCACCCGGTCGCTGGAGGACGGTCCCGTCGGGATACGACTCCCGAAACTGAGACCAGGGCACCACCGATGCCGGACGAACCGAGAGCGACTCACCCTCGAACTGTCCGGCGATACAAACGCCGTTCGATTGTTTCCACTCGGACTCCGTTTCGCGGTCGTACATGACCAGGTCGTCATCAGCCAACTTCCCTGAGACGCCGAACTCGAGGGTCCGCCCGTCGTGGCGGCGGTCGTAGACGACGGCACTTCCGCACAAGGGACACCACGTCACCGCGATCTGGCGTCCGTCGACAACGTCGTTAACGATTTCGTGATAGTGGAGATACGGGACTGGATAGGCTCGCGGGCGCTCCGCCGCTTCGACCACGACCACCGAGTCCTCGGGCGACCCCGGGTACCGGTCGGCGAAGAACGGATCGTCGATGCTCGGAATCGCACCGCGTGGAATGACTCGACGAACGTTCACGACCAGACGTGCGGGCCCGCTGTTGATAGTCCTAGCGACCAGGATAGAACAGATCTAGAATGTACGGCAGCAACCGGGTTTCCCGAGGGTAACTCCTACTTTTAGATGGTCCATGGCCGTCTCACCGGTATGAGTCAAGAACGCACACGTCTCGGAACGACGACGAGTCTGTGCCCGACCTGCCTCGAACGCGTCCCAGGGACGTACGAGACTGGCGGCGATGCGGTCTACCTGACGCGGTCGTGCCCACAACACGGCACTTCGAGTCGGAAGATCTGGGAATCGCTCGACCACTGGGAGTGGGCTGCTGACTTCGGACCCGCGAACCAGGGTACAGCCAGCGAGGACCTGACTGTCGACGGCGACCACGCCTGCCTCGCCGTCGTCGAGATCACGCAGGACTGCAACCTCTCGTGTTCGTACTGCTTCGCCAGTTCGGGTCCGGGCGGCAAGCAACTCCCCTTCGACGAGGTCGTCGATCTTCTCGAAACCGTCAGGACCGAAGGCGGGACCAGACCGATCCAGTTCTCGGGGGGTGAGCCGACCGTCCACGACGAACTCCCGGAACTCGTCGAACAGGCCCGGGACATGGGGTTCGAACACGTGGAGGTGAACACGAACGGCATCAATCTAGCTCGTCAGGACGGATACGCCGAGCGGCTGGCAAACGCCGGTGTGACCGCGGTCTATCTGCAGTTCGATGGGGTCACCAGCGAAACGTACGAATCGATCCGCGAAGTCGACCTTCTCGACGTCAAACGAGGGGCACTGGACGCCTGCCGACAGGTTGACCTCCCCGTCATTCTGGTTCCGACGGTCGTCCCGGGAGTCAACGACGACGAGATGGGCGATATCGTCCGGTTCGCGCTGGACAACCTCGACGTGGTCCAGTCGGTCAACTTCCAGCCGGTGGCCCACTTCGGCCGGTACGAGAAACACGACGGGCGGTTCTCCCTCGACGAGGCCGCTCACAAACTGGCAGCGCAGATCGAAGCAATCGAACCTCGCGACTTCCTGCCAGTCCCTTGCTGTTCCTCGTACTGCCAGATGAGTACGGCCGTCATGCCAAACGGGGAAGGCGGCGTCTTCCCGTTGACGGGATTGCTCGACCTCGACAACTGGGAGACCCTCTCCGGTCTCGTCGATGAGGCCGACTGGATGGAGCTGCTGGCGGGGACGCCCGTCGGGCACGAGACCGTCGAGATCGCCAGCGGCTGTTGTGGCTTCGACGTTCCCGGCGATGGCAACGTACTCCCTGTGACACTCACAGGGTTCATGGACGCCGACGCGGCGGACGTGAACAGACTCGACAACTGCTGCATCTCGGTCCCGACCCCCCAGGGGGACCTCGTCCCTTTCTGTGCGTACAACATGACCGACGACGAGGGTCAGTACGCGTTACGGAACAGGCACGAATGGGGCGGGCGCGACGGCACCGGAGAGTCAGTCTCCGCGGACTCGACAGCGACTCCGACGACCGACGGCGGGACACCGGATCACAGGGACTGAATCGTGTCGCATCCACTCGACGTACTCGTCGGTGACCCCTGGCGGGCGCTCGACGCTCTCGTCGACGGGCCGCTCCATCCCGGCGGACGAGCCGCGACCGAGGAACTCCTCGACCGGACAGCGGTCGGGGACGGAACCGCCGTGCTCGACGTGGGCTGCGGGCGCGGAGAAGCACTCCGACTCGCCCGGGAACGTGGGGCTCGACCGGTCGGACTCGACCGTGATCCGAACGCCGAGGATACCGTCGTCGGGGACATGACGGCGCTTCCGTTCCGGGACGGATCGTTCGACGTGGCGCTCGGCGAGTGCGTACTCTGTCTCTCGCCGGACCTCGAACGGACCCTCTGTGACGTTGCTCGCATACTCGGAGATGGTGGCCGCCTCGGGCTGTCGGACGTGACGGTCACGGGCGAACCGCCGACGCTCCCCCCTCCGATCGACCGGCTGGTCTGTCTCGACGGCCAGCGCGAGCAAGGACAGATTCGCCGATCGGTCGAACGCGCCGGGTTCGAGGTACAGGAGATAGAGACGCGCACGGACGATTTGCTCGAGATGCGAAACCGAATTCGTGAGGCGATCGACTTCGAGCGATTGGCAGGTGCTCTGGGTGAACGGGGCGATGACCTTCGTGAAGGCCTTCGAGAACTCGAAGCGGCGGTCGAGTCGGGTCGGGTCGGATACGTCTCCATCGTCGCGACGAAACGGTCCTGAGCGCTCTCCCGCTGCACCGCCGACCGCTACTCGGGCCCGCGCTGGGCGACCGCGACGAAGATGGAGCCACCGTTGAACGCCGAGACAGTAACCTCGGAGAACGCCTGTCCGAGCGCGTCCGGGAGATCGACCTCGGGAACCCATTCGGTCGTCCGTCGAGCGACCGGAACGATACAGGGGTTGAGTAGCCGCCAGGGCCACTCCCGGAACGGTTGCGCGTCGAGGACGACGAATCGACCACCTGGACGGAGACTGTCCCGTATCGATTCGACCGCGTCGTGCGGGTCGGAAACGGCGCTGAGAGACATCGATGCGTACGCCGCGTCGGCCGCTCGCTCGACCACCGGTAGTCGACCCGCGTCACCACGGACGATATGGACGTTCTCCCATCCCGCGGTACGGGCGCGCTCCCGGGCAGCCCGAGTCATACCGTGGCTGGCGTCGAGACCGAACACCGCTCCGTTCGAACCGACGCCGGACCGGAGTGCCGGGAGACTGTTCCCGTTGCCACACCCCATCTCGATGACCACCTCGCCCGCTCCCAGATCGAGCGCTTCGGTCGCGCGTCGCCGGAACGTCGATTCGCGGCCGAGAAACGCCAGCTCGTACAGAAGATCGAGCGCTCGTGGATGGCGACTCCACCAGTCGTAAACAGTCGCAGTCGCCATCTCCGTCTCTCCCCGTGTCATCCGTCGAAGTCACGCATCCAGGGTCTCGGCGATGTCGTCGAGCGACTCGACTGTCAGGTCAGGCGTGCCGTCGAACGGTTCCCACGGCCCGTCAGTTCGGTTCACCCAGACGCCTTGCATCCCCGCGTGTTGTGCCCCTAAGACGTCGAACCACCCGGCAGTCACGTGTGCGATCTTTTCGACCGGCGTTTCGGTTCGGACGCCAGCGTGACGATAGAGTTCGGCGGCCGGTTTGAACGTCTCGACCGCGTCGGCACTGATCGTCTCACTGATCAGGTCCTCGATACCGGCGTGGTCGATCATCGACGCCAGCATCTCGGGATTTCCGTTGGAAACGACGTAGCACTCGTATCCGGCGTCGACGAGTCGCTCGATCCCGTCCCGGACGTCCTCGAACACGTCCAGTTCGTGATACACCGCGAGTATCTCGTCGCGTTCCGTCGTCGTGATATCGACATCGTGGACGTCCAGCGCGTACTGGAGGGCGTCACGATTCACCTCGTAAAATGGCTTGTAGGCGTCGATCTGGTTCGCGACGAACGTGTACTCGAGGGATCGAGCGCGCCAGAGCTTCGAGACTGGCTCCGGGTTCGGTACGCGGTCTGCGAGGGCGGCTTCGGCTGCCTCTACGTCGACGAGTGTACTGTACGAGTCGAAGGTAACCGTCGAGACGCGGTCCGGTTCGAAAGTCATTGGCGCCTCGTACGGAGACCGGTCGGATAACCTTCGGGTCCCGGTGGCACGGTCAGCGCACGAACGATGCACTCCCACCAAACCACTATCCTCGTTCGGCCGAATACGTCACTGTGAACGTTCAGGACGTCCTGCCCCGAGACGCGATCCCCAGCATCGACGATCCGGAGTTCGGTCCCGAGTACTTCGGCGAGTCGGACGACGAGGTGATCGTCGTCGATGGTAACCCGCCGCGTGCGTATCCCATCCGAATCCTCAGTTACCACGAGGTCGTCAACGACGTGGTCGACGGACGCCCGCTCGCGGTGACCTGGTGTCCGATCTGCTGGAGTGCCGTCGTCTACAACCGCACGGTAGACGGGCGGACGCTGGAGTTCGGGATGTCCGGCAAACTTGCCGACGACGCGCTGGTCATGTACGACCGCGAGACCGGCTCCGAGTGGAAACAGACGACCGGGACGGCTATCGCCGGGGAACTGGAAGGAACTCACCTCACGGCGCTCGCCGCCCCGATCGTCTCCTGGGAGCGGTTCGCTGCCGACCATCCCGACGGGGTCGTCCTGCAACCGGTACGGGGCACCGGGCCGACCGGAGAGTCACCGCGCGAGACCTACGATATGGAGCCCTACGAGCGATACGCCGAGAGTGCCGAGTTCGGACTCTACGGGATGCGGGGCGAGGGGAAGCGACGGTCCTGGGACCGGGAGGACATCGACGCGAAGACGGTCGTCCTCGGGATCGAAATCGGTGACGACGCCGTCGGCTACCCGGTCCCGCGAATCGAAGCCGCCGGTGAGGTCGTCACCGATTCTGTCGGCGGTCGGTCCGTCGTGGTCGTCGCCACAGGAGACGGCATCCACGCGTACGTCGACCCCGGGTTCACGTTCGAGCGCCGCGATGGCTCGCTCCACGCCGACGGGACGACCTGGGACCCCGCGACGGGCGAAAGTGGCGACGGGCGGGAACTCGAACGGGTTCCCGCGCGCCGACTGTTCGCGTTCGCCTGGCAGGACGCACATGGTCGCGACGCGTTCTACGCGCCATGAGTAGGGCTCTCGGAGACAGTTCGTGACGCTCGCGGTTCTGGCCGCTTTGCGGCGTGTTCGACGGTCGGACGGGCAGTCGTAGGACGTCAACCCTCGTCAGCGAACTTCCGAGGCGCCTTGCACCAGTCAGACTCGAAAAACGGAGCGACGGCGTCGGGTCGGCCCAGATCTAGCCGAACTCACGGAGGAACGACCGGGGCCCCGTCCACTACTAGGTCGTCATCACCCGACGAGTCTGTCCTCGCTTGCCATGGGTGGACTGGCAAATGACATCCTCCGCCGTTGAGGGCGAGCTGTTCGGACCCACTCACGGACCGAGCCCGACGCGCCACCAGGCAACCGTGACCGCGAGCGCCAGTACGACCATCGCAAGGACGGACGGAAGGGGACTCCGCTGTCGCGTGAGCGCGGCACGACCCCATACGAGGAATGGGAGCGCGGAGAGATGTGCCCCAGCGACGAGTCCCGGGAGGACGCCGCTGACCCACAGCGTCCCGGTGGCGAGCGCGGCGACCGCGACGAGTGCGACGTACGCTTGCCGGAGCTGCTTGGGCGACCAGCGGACAGCCAGCGTACGTTTTCCAACCTGCTCGTCCGCGTGGCGGTCTGGCCAGTGGGTCGCCAGAAGGTTGCAGCCGACCACCGCCGCAAACGGAACGGTCGCGAGTGCGGCGACGACGGTCGGTCTCGCCACGACCGCGACGCCATAGACGGGGACTGCGACGCCACCTAGCATCGCGTTGACCAGTTCCCCGACACCGCGTCGAACCAGCGCCACGGGTGGCAGTGAGTACGCCAGCCCTGCGAGCAGGGCCACGACGAGTAGCCCCGCCGTCGCAGGCGTCATTCGTCCGGCCCCGGCCAGGATAGCTATCGTGACGGCAGAGACGCAGAAGCCAGCGACGGTCGCCCGCCGAAGGAATGATCGCGGCAGTTCGGTGCGGGTGAGCGCCCCGCTCCCTCCCGAGAACGGCGTCCGATCGGTCAGTGCGTCCGTGTCCACGTCCGCATACTCGTTCGCGTAGTGGATTGTTACCGTAACCGGCAGCAGTGGGACCGCGCCGACGATGACCTGCGACGCGAACGCTGAGTCGACCACGTCGGACGGCGTCGCCATGCTTGCGGATCCAGTGACCAGCGGTGGACCGGCGGTCGACATCCCAGTCCCGAGCAGGTAGACGAGCACGACAAGTGCCACCTGGCTCGGCCGACTGGCCCCCCACAGTGCCCACAACCGCGGCAAGCGGTCGACGAGTCGCGAGCGGACTGACTGGGGCGACACGTGTATCGCTGTGGCCGCGGCGCTGGTAGCTCTGTCGGTACGGGAACATTCAAGCCAGCTCACTCCTGACTCGCATCCGAATGACTCGGAAGGCAGCGGTCGAGGGGTTCGAGATGTTCGTCGACCGGACTGTAGAGGCGACACGCCAGGAGTTCAGCGTCGGACGAGCGCTCCGGGGGACGGGGCTCGGTCCGGGCGGCACGGTCGTCGACCGGCTTCGGCGTCGCACCGACACGCTGGAGCGGCACGTCGTCGAACCAGAGCTGGAAGCGTACCGCGACCGCTCGGTCAGCCAGTTTCGCGTCGTCCTCACCGCCGTCGAGAGCGAGCGCCCCGTCGAGGCGTTCGAAGCGGAGCTACTCGAACACGACAGTATGGTGCAGGCGCTCGACCCGGAACTGTCGTCCGAGCGACGTCGAGTCGTTGTTGAGGACGTCCTCGAACGGCTACAGCGACTCGGCGACGGCGTCGCACCCATCATCGAGCGGCCCGAAGACGAGTTCTGGTCGGCCGTCCGTGGCGCGTTCGACGAGGAGAGCGCTCGCTCGTGGAGACGGTCATCCCGTTTACCGGCCCTCTCAGGCGCCACCGCGACGCGTTCGCCTTCGAAGTGCGTATCGACCCCGCCGACGTACTCTCCAGTCCGCTGGCCGGGCGACTTCCGACCGTCTCGCTCGAGTACACCGATGAGGCGATACGATCCATGCGCCGCGCCGAACGACGGGTCGTCCACGAGGCCACGTCCGACGTGACCGATCGGTTCGACTGAACCGGTTCGCCGCGCTCACCGACCGCAATGGTAGCAATCAAGGGCCAAGCACCCGTTAATACGACCGATGGAATCACCCGCGAAAGAATTTTCGTTACCGAACGCGGCTACGGGGCCGGATCCCTTCTCGGTCGCCGACCTCCCGTCTGAGACTCGGTTCGTGGTGCTGTTCTTCCAGCGGGACCACTACTGCACGAACTGTCGGAACCAGGTGCAGGCGGTCGCTGATCGGGTCGAAGCGTTTAGAGCGCGCGATGCGGAACCGGTCTCCGTCGTGCCGGAGCCTCTAGACCGCGTCGCGGAGTGGCAGGCGGAGTACGACCTACCGTATCCACTGCTGGCTGATCCGGACGCCTCGGTCGGCGATGCCTACGACCAGCCGGTCCGCTTTGGCCTGCTGGGCGCCCTGTCGGACTTCCTGGGCCGGATGCCACGGGTCGTGATCCTTGACCGGGCGGGTGGCGAGGACGACCCCGAAGTCGTCTACACGTACAGCAGCGACTCGACGTTCGACCGTCCCGACATCGACGAGTTGCTCGCGGTGCTCGACGATCTCACGGAGGATCGGGAGACCGCACCCGCAGACGGCTGACCTGCAGAAACAAAAAACTGCCTGCCACAATTCTCCGTTCGGCGGCGAACCTTCATGCGATCGCCGCTGTGACCGATCGATGGCCGACAATCACACACCGAGGACCCTGTTGAATATACAGCACAAGGGCCACGATCAGTGATCGGGGACTACCCGGTCAAATCAGCCGGTATAGCGCGAGGAGTTATATCCCAGAGTGAGCTTTATTCTATCAGTGTCAGACTCAGAAACAACAGGAAAGGAAGTTGCGCGTGGCGCTGGCATCGGACTCGCCCTCGGCGTCGGTCTTGGGATAGCGATAGATAACATCGGCTTGGGAATGGGGATTGGAATGGTCCTCGGAGCAGCACTCGGTCTCGGCTCGGATCAACTGGAACCATAGATCGCGAAACGCCAGATCTGCCGGCGAGTTCTACTATGGCGGAAACAGTGTGGTACACCACCGCCCCGCGCTGTATCCACCCGCTCTATTCAGCACGTACCATATGCTTCTCAGGGAATTTCAATGGAGTCACACCGATCAACCGACTGGGCTTGGAGGAATGACTTACTACATCGTTACTTGAACTTCATAGTGTTCCAGACCCCGTATGATCGTATGGACGAATTCGACTTTCTGGTCATCGGGTCGGGCTCCGGACTCGACGTCGCGAATGTCGCGGTGAATCAGGGCCAATCGGTCGCCGTCGTCGAGAAGGGACCGCTCGGCGGGACCTGTCTCAATCGGGGCTGTATCCCCTCGAAACACCTGCTGTATCACGCGGACATCCTCGAAACGGTCGAGCGGGCCGACGAATTCGAGATCGACGTGACCGTCGACAGCGTCGACTTCGCCGAGATCGTCCGCACGGTCAACGAGGAGGTACGGGACGACTCGGAATCCATCCGTCGCGGCCTGCAGTCGTCGTCGCAACACGAACTGTACGACGGCGAAGCCAGGTTCGTCGGCGAACGGACCGTCGAAGTGTCCGGTGGCGCCGACGACGGTGCCCGACTGCGGGCGGAGACGGTCCTCATCGCTGCCGGTACGCGACCGGGGATACCGGATATCGACGGTATCGACGACGTAGACTACCTCACGAGTACCGAGGCGCTCCAGCTGGAGACGCCACCCGACCACCTCGTCGTCGTCGGTGGCGGGTACATCGCGGCCGAACTCGGCCACTTCTTCGGAACGTTCGGCAGCGACGTCACGATCGTCGGGCGCCGGCCGAACCTGCTTCCCGAAGCCGACGAGGAGGTGGCAGAGGCGTTCACCGAGCGCTACGCCGAGCGCTTTACCGTTCACACCGGACACGCCGCGACGTCAGTCACCGGCGGTGATGGCGAAATCACAGTCGAAGCGATGCCGTACGAATACGGCGACAACGGCGGTTTCGTCGACGACGGCGAGCCTGTGACGGTGACCGGTGACGCGTTGCTCGTCGCCGCCGGGAGAGTGCCCAACACCGATACGCTCAACCTCGACGCGACGGGCGTCGAAACCGACGACCAGGGCTTCGTCGAGACCGACGAGTACCTCCGAACCGATGCCGACGGGGTCTGGGCGCTGGGAGATATCGTCGGCGAGTACCTTCTGAAACACAGCGCCAACCACGAAGCCCGGGCGGCGGCAAGGAACATTTTCGGCGACGACCCCCAACCCGTCGACTACAGTGCGATGCCCTTCGCCGTGTTCGCCTCCCCGGGGGTCGCTGGCGTCGGCGCGCTCGAACAGGACCTCCGCGACGCGGGCCGGGAGTACGCGACCAACACCTACCGATACGAGGACACTGCCCGCGGTGACGCGATGAAATCGGCGGGGTTCGTGAAGGTGATCATCGACCTCGACGGGGAGATCCTCGGCTGTCACATCGTCGGTCCCGACGCCTCGACCCTGGTGCAGGAGGTCGTCGTCGCGATGAAATCGGGGTCCGGGACCGTCCAGGACATCAGAGAGGCGGTCCACATCCACCCGGCGCTCCCCGAGGTTGTCCAGCGCGCCTTCTCTGGACAGTTCAGCCGCGGTGGCGGTGGCCACGACCACCATCACTAACTGGCCGATAACACGAGCGTAACTCCGTTACTGGACCGTTCGCGCGCGTTTTTGTGGTCGTCGTCCCTACCCGAGAGTGCAATGACGAAAGCAGCAGTCGTGATCCTCGCTGGAACGGAATCGCACGCAGACACGGGCCGCCTTGTCAACGGGCTCGAAACGGCCAAGGAGTTCGCAGAAACCGACGGTGACGAGGTCGAGCTCATCTTCGACGGCGCCGGGACACAGTGGATCCCGGAACTCGAAGACGAGGACAGCGACTACCACGAACTCTATCAGGCAGTGCGAGACGACTCGTCGGTCTGTGACTTCTGTGCCGGCGCGTTCGGCGTCGAAGACGCTGTCGCAGACGCCGGCGTCGTGACGCTCGACGACCACGACGGCCACCCCAGCATCCGCTCGCTCGTCGACGACGATTACGAAGTCATCACGTTCTGACCGAGACGAACAGTCCTCGCGCTCCTTCGTGGCCCCCTTTTTGAGCGGTTGGATACACCAGTACTGGCGCCCGTTATCTGACTGTCGGCCAGTTCGCCATCTGGTACGGTGGACGCACTTCGACCAAACTGCTTTGGACTGCCGGGTCCCGTACTGACATGCGATGATCGTCATTCACGCCACGTTCCCGATTGACCCTCAGCACCGCGAAGATGCCACAGAGCGAATGCAGAACCTGGCCGAACACTCCCGAACTGAGGACGGCGTCGTCCAGTATCGGGTCGCAGCCGACATCGAAGATCCGAACACGTTCAGATTCTTCGAGCAGTACGAGGATGAAGCGGCGTTCGAGAAACACGGTGAGACGGACCACTTCGGAGAATTCGAATCAGCACTCCCCGACTTGCTCGCTGGTGAGCCGACAGTCACACGGTTCGACGTCGAGACGGCAGTGGACCTCGAACTCTGAGCGAGGACACGTACTGGCGGAACACGCCTGACCGGCAATCTACCGATTAGAGGTTCTCGACGAACGGGTAGACACCACCGAGGACGACTCCGTACACCAGATGCCATGCGAGGACTGGGAGAGTGACGTTGGGGACCGCAGGCGGCGAAGAGAACCCAGCGACACCCAGCCAGATTGGCATGATTATCCCAGCACCGACGATGGCGAGCATCATTCCATAGACCATACCGGCGAGGGTCGACTTCCAGTACCAATCAGTGATTCTGTACAGGCCGGGATCGGACAGAAGCAACGAGAAGAGCATTCCGAATAGTGAACCGTGAACGAGATGGGCGGTCCATCCGGTGATCAGATTTCCGGATTGGCCGTAGAGTCCGGCGATCGCGAGTTGCAACGTCGAAAGATCCATAATGCTAATCGCTGCACCCATCGCGATCGTCCCGACGAGGCCAGCGACACCACCTCCTTTCCACGCCCAACCGTTTTCGAAGGGGGTTTTCGTTTCAGATCCGGTCTCTCGGTCGCGACTATCGTTGAGGGTCATACTGTGAGCGACGTACTCAGGTATCCTCGAGCCACAACCATGAGGCTAGGACAACATCTAACACACCCGGTTACAGATCGGTGACCTCCAGACTAGAATCTCAATTTGAACGGGACCATCCTAATATTATATCTCCTCGACAGAAAGGGAATAGATCTGTTTTCGCGCGTCCATGAACGAGATACGGGAATTGACGATGTCCTTGTCTTCGAGTTCGGTCAGTGCAAATCGGACCGTACGTGGGGGGAGTAGCGTCGACTCAGCGATTTGTGATTGAGTTAGCTCTCCTTCGTACTCGAGCGTTTTTGCGACCAATTTCGCACTCGGGGGAAGATCTTCCAGAGCAGCTCGCGCCGTCGCAGCCATCGAAGTAGGTTGTCCAGTCATCTATCCCTAATGGACGGTGACCGTTTTTAACAACACATCGGCAGTGCGTACTGTCCACACAATCAATTCAGACAACAAGTCCCCAGAGCCATTATTCCCTGAAGCATCTGCCACACGCTGGCTTATGTGCTATAGGACGGGGTGGTCAGACCGTACGAAATCCGAGACAAATACGGGTTTGAATTACAGTCATAGTTACGTAATGGTAAGCGGGTTACCTATGGCTTATCCGATCAAGCCGTTACAAGTATATATTTCTCGAGACGGACGTTCAAAACAGTTAGGGGAGTATTATTCGAGTGTGTATAGATTGCCGCCAGTCCTTGTCCCTGGTCGGTCTACTATAATATAAATAAAAAGTTAATCTCACTTGTAGAAAAAATGAATTATATCGGTGTCCATTGCCGGGGTCAGTTCATCAAAAAACCCCGCGACAGGATTGATTCCGGGAATGAGGAGGAAAGATGACGAAAGCGAGGGTATCACGAACCGCGAGACGGGGAATGATAAACGCTTAGAACTACGGTGCTCCGTCAAGAACGATGATCAAATCTTTTTCCAATTGGTTATATAACAAAATATTGGTAATTTTGAATGATCGTCGGTGACGCATTCAGTGAGTTGGGAGAAGAAGCACTCGCAACTTTCGGTGACTGCACCGAGCAGACGCGTCCAGTCGCGTTAGCCAGAGGACTTGACCGTCAGCTCTGAAACACACAAAAACCAGGCTGCACGTGGCTCAATTGGGACGGATTTCTTCATCTGATCAATACAACTACTTTTATTTCCATCTCTCCACGCTTATTTGATCTTGCCATGGAACGTATTTTTGTCGGATTTTTCCTTTTTAACCGCTTTGTGCCGAGATTTCTGGTAGTTCAATCTCGTTTCTTTCAATAAGCTCCGACAACCCAAATAAGAGTGCTTGATGTCGTAGGTGTCTACAAGAAATTCCTGGGCGAGTACCGGCGTCCACGCTGGGTTTTTGATCAGTACTTCCTCGGACAGTTGGTGAACGATGTGTTCAAATTCTTTTTGCTGTGATTCTGATATTTTTTCTTTTCCTTCCAGATAGCTGAGTATCACCAAAGCTTGCTCAAGCGATCCGTCTGTATCGAGTCGCATAAGCTATCTGTAGATCGTTCTTCGCCCGGTGTCCTGCCCTCAGCAAGTTCGATCTGCAGTATACCGTTCCTGTACGCGATCACCGTTAACAAATGTTGAGTCGGCTTATTTTCCTTTATTTTGTTAATGATGTCTTGGAGTTCTTTGACCGAGATCTTGTCGAGATGGTCCATTGCCTACACCAACAATCTGTGCGCAGAAAATTCTAACAGAGTTTCGATAGTCCGTTGGTCTGATCTTTATTAGATTTAACAGAACACAAATAATCATATCTATATACAATTTTAATTTATGTCATATCCTACTATTAGATTTATTTGACCGTTTGCGAACGACGAAAGGCACGCATCAAATCCATCCTCCGAGATTGTGACTACTCGTCCCAGGTAAGGTTGTCGACTGTGGGGAACGTCTGTTTCGCAGTCTGGGGTGGGTGGTAGTATCGTGATGCTACCTCGTAGTAATCGAATTCGGGTGGGATGATCGCACAGGCCTTCGCCAGCAATTCGTCTGCAGTATGTGTGATGACGCGAATCCGCTTGTTCTGCTCGAAGAGGTGAACTGCTACACCTCATTTCCATCGACGTTCGCTCGGACATCTCGGCCTTTGATCACCTCGAAGTCGGTCGCATCGGGAGCAGTGAGGTCCCGCTCCACCCGAGTGAGGCGAAGACGGCCAAACACGGACCCCGACGATACGTCGATCCCGGTTGTTCGGGAACCCGTCGACGGATATTCGGACGGACGAGCGAGGGAGGGCCAAGTGCGTCGCTTGGGTGAACGTCCGTTCACGGCGCTCACGTCCAGTGAGGATCGGACACCGACTGATCCGCTCGGAAACCGAGCCCCTCCCGTGGGGTGCCGGCAGTCACGGCCATCCGACGCGCATGACGAGCGGGTCCGGCAGACCCACGCGGGAGACGAACGCTTAATTCGAAGCGGCGGCCAAATCATTCCGATTTCGGCGCTACAACGCGTTCACAATCCGGACACTCGGCCCAGATACCCGCCTCACCGACGTCTGTCATATACCGTATCAACAGCCACGTCTCAGATATAGGCTCGTCACACGTCGGACACCGACCGAGTATTTGCGTGTCGTCGGGCATGGAAAGGGGTGGAAGGAGCGTGTGACAGATTCCTTCCAGGCGAAATTCAATCACCCTCGAACGTAGGCCTTTGGCGAGTTTGCAGGTTGGACACACGGGATCTCCGGTGGATCTGGGTGCCCACCAGCGTTAACTCGCTCCCCTCGGTAGTCGGTAGATCCATGGGTGTCCGTGGGATCATCACTCGACTATTTCCCGGTAGCGGGACAGAAGTGGTCATAGAGTGCCGCCAGTGTGGTGCCACCGTCGATCCCGAGACAGACACCTGTCCGGAGTGTGGGGCGACTGGGTTTTGCCGGTACAACATCGAAGAGTAGCGGGTATGGCGCCTGTCCATGAAAAATAGCTGCCGTGGGATTGGTCTAATCACTATCAGTTCGGATCTCGAATCGTGCACCACCGGCCTCGCTTTCGGCAACCGTGACGGTCCAGTCATGACCGGCAGCGATGCGCTGAACGATCGCCAGCCCCAGTCCAGTCCCCTCCTCGTTAGTCGTGTACCCTTGCTCGAAAACAGCGTCGCGGTCACCGGCTGGGATTCCCGGCCCGTCGTCGGCCACGTAGAACCCTACCGGGAACGTGCCGATCTGAATCGTCACACCGTCGGTGTCCGCTCGGTTGGGCTCGGAAGCGCTCGGTGAGCGTTTGCTCCCACCGGAGCCATCACCAATCGCCACGTCGGTCTTTGTGGACCCGTGCTCGACTGCGTTCGTCAGCAGGTTTTCCAGCAGTTGCTGGAGCCGGCCACGATCGGCCTCGATCGCTGTCGAGTCCTCAATGATGAGTGTTCCGCGAGGGGATTCAACTGTCTCCCAGGCGTCCCGACTCACGCTCGCCAGATCGACGATGCCCGTGTCACCGACCTGGTTGCCTTCTCTGGCGAGCGCTTCGAGCTCGTCGATCATCGATTGGACCCGCTCAGTCGCCTCGTAGATGTCCTCAGTGTGGGAGGTATCTTCGGTGATCTCGATCAACCGTATCTTAGTCTTGATAACGCCTAGTGGCGCCGCCACGTCGTGGGAGACGACCTTAGCAAATTCGTCAAGGAGTTCGTTCTTTCGTTCGAGTTCCTCCTCGCGGTGCTTTCGCTCGGTGACGTCACGAACCGTCACCATCACTCCCTCGATGAGCGGATCGTCAAGGTAGCTGCTTCCACGGGCTTCTGTCCACCGATAGTCGCCATCATTCGTCCGAATCCTGTATTCGAGCTCTTTGTCGGAATCAGGGTTCCCCAGCATTGCCGAAAACACCGCCTTCGCACGCTCTTGATCGGATGGATGGATCAACTCGAAGGCGTCCCTCCCGGTCAGTTCATCGGGGCTGTAGCCGAGAGTTGTCTCCACGCCGGGGGAGACGTAATCGATCGTACCGTCTTCCGAACAGATAAGGACGTAATCGGAGGACCGATCTAGGATACGGTGATAGCGCTCTTTTGTCCGTTCCAGTTCCTGCTCGCGCTGCTTACGTTCCGTGATATCGACACTCGCCGTGTACACCCGCGAGTAGTCATCAACATGGCTCTCGGGCACGTTGATTTCGAGAATTTCGTGGCGGTGTTCACCTGTATCGAGGTGTCGGGCTTCACACTCCCGGCGGAACGTCGTCTCGCCGTCGAGGAGCGCTGTCCACATGTCGGTCATTCCGCGGATCGACTTCTCCGTCAGGAGTTGGTCAAGATTGGCTTCGAGTTCTGCCTCTGACTCCACCCCAAAAAAGTCCAGCGCCCGCTGATTGGCCTTCAAAACGTCCACCCGCTCGAAGATCCGCCCCAGTTCCTCTGGGTGATCGTCGAGGTAGGTGTCGAAATCATCGACTTCTGCCGCGAGGTCCTTGACGTACGCCATCGCTTCAGAGAAGTCCTGTTCCCAGAGGACGAGTTGGTCGCTCTCGAACAGCGTGTGATAGCGTTCTTTATTCAGTTCTAATTGCCGTGCTCGCTCGGTAGCTTCAGTAACCTCTTCAAGACGGACGATCCGGCCCTGTGACTGACCGTCTCCCTCATCGATCTGCGAGCTCATCGTCTCGAAAACGTGTTCGGTCCCATCGACGGTGATAGTGAGCGTTGTATCGTCAATGGATTCATGAGAAATACTGTCGGCAAGCGTCGGCACAGTTCTGAAGAATTCGCTGACGGACAGCCCCGTCCACTCGTCATCGATATCGGTGAGATTCTGAGCAGCTTCGTTACAGTTGATGACGATATTCCCCCTGTCGAGAACGACGACTGGATCGTCGGTAGTTGCAAGAAGTGTGTTCAGCGCGGTCCTATCCGATACCATTGGAACATGCTTGGGACGAAATGACTTAGTAGTTGGTCCGTAACCAGACGCGACACACGCTACGCCTATCACCCGGCGTTCGGCTTTGACACCGACTCCACCAGATCGGCGTGAATGGTCAGTGTGTGCCTGTGATGAGAGCACCCCACCCCCCACCCACATTCGGCCGTTGGGGTTTCCCCACCCACACCCAGTCGATAGGATTTCCCCACCCACCACACTCGGCCACTCTGGGGTTCGGGTGCCGGAGTGAGGCGGGTATGACACTCGTTAACATGTGGGATGATGAAAGTATGGGTCATATGGTTACTTTGCCGAGATACACACTGATACCCGACAGGACCGACCGTCGGGTTTTTCGGGTCAAATCCGACGCAAGTATTGCCACCCACACGTCCGCAGCGACTCCCCCAAGCCCGTCGCACTATGGGTGGGTGGGACGAGTCGCCTTCTGGCAATCGCCCATTGCCAGCTTGGGGTCGTGATCGGTCGCGGTCTGACCTGTACGCCCCTTACCGATCGCGACTCCTCTCCGTTAATTTCATCAAATTGGAAAAGAACTCCGGTAAAGTAAGGCCCTATGGTTACCGCTCTGGCCTGTGGATCTGGAGTCTATATCTTGCATGCCAATAGGTAGCAATATCCGTAGTCTGTATGTTGTTTCACCAGATTAGACAAGGCCTCCTTTTCATCATCGAGCCGCATTCGTCGCAGAACTGCATTCCTCCTCTCCACAGGCGGTCTGTGCATATTCAAAGGCGGGGTTCGCAAGATACGCCGTCAGGATTCGCGCCACTTGTGGCCGCACTCGACGCAGGTGAACAGCCGAACCTCGTAGGAGCCGCCCGGCTTGGGCATCATCTCGTAGTAGGCCCGGTCACTGTCGCAGTCGTCTGCCGGACAGGGCTCCTGCATCGTCTCGGTGGAGCCCTGGGTCGTATCGGCCACGGCGGGTGCCCCGTCGTCCCGCTGTTCGTCCTGGGTCGCCATCGCCGCTTCCGCTTGCGAGTCCCGCGGCTCTTCGTGCTCACAGGAGCGACACACCCACGTGTCATCCTCCGTGTGCATCAGCGAACCACACTCATCACAGAATTGCATTTAATTAGGGTATACCGTTGTCAGATATATGTGTTAACTTCTGACCCGTCGCGGGTTTCAGGTAACTGCTCAGGTGACTGTATACCCCGTTACAGAAAGCGGAGACAGGAACCTAAACGGCGCGAAACCCTCTCTAATCGGGTAGTTTCACCGAAAGCGACAACGACGGGGTCTACTGACGACTGATAGTGATTATTGTAGCAATTTACCGGTACGCACGGCTCCGGGGTCAGCGTGATCCGGAAATGATCTATAATAATCACTATGAGGCAGGTAAATTGGTCAATCCAAGCGGATCGTGTTTCCGTTCGACGTGACGTGGAGGTCGTCCCCCAGCTCGTACCCCTGATCCGTTGCGAGGTCGACGTATCCGGAAAACCCCGCCATGTCCTGATGAGCCGGAATGAGGTGTTCGGGTTGCAATGCGTCGAGCATCTCGTAGTGCCCTTCCTGCGAGAGGTGGCCCGAGACGTGGACGTCGTCGTAGATACGGGCGCCTTGCATCCCCAGCAACGTCTCACTCTGATATCGCTGTCCCTCGTTGGTGGGTTCTGGGATGATTCCGGCCGAGAAGATGACCTTGTCCCCCTCCTCCAGCTCGTAGGGAGTTTCGCCGCGGCCCATCCGCGTGAGCATCGCGCGTGGTTCGCCCTGGTGGCCGGTCACCACGGGTAAGAAGTTCTCCTTGCCCTCGTTCATGATCCGCTCGAACGTCCGATCGACGGATTTCCGATGACCGTACATCCCCAGATCGTTGGGGAACTCCACAGCACCGATTCGTTCGGCCGTACCGGAGTACTGCTCCATCGATCGTCCGAGTAAGACGGGCTGGCGGCCGATGTCCTCCGCGAACTCGACGAGGCTCGTGACCCGCGCGATGTGGCTGGCGAACGTCGTCGCGACGATGCCACCCTCGTAGTCTTTCAAGCTCAGCATGAGGTCCTGCAGTTCGCTGCGCGCAACGGCCTCGCTCGGCGTTCTGCCCTTTATATTAGCGTTGGTACAGTCCTCGATGTAACACAGCACCCCTTCACGGCCGATTTCCCGAAAGCGTTCCATGTCGATGGGGTCGCCGATGACAGGCGTGTGGTCCATCCGCTTGTCGAGCCCGTAGACGATGGCACCCTCGGGCGTGTGCAGGACCGGGTTGATGGCGTCGATGGTCGAGTGAGTGACGTTGACGAACTCGAGGTCGGTATGCTCGCCGATATCCATCGTCTCGCCGGCTTCCATCTCGACGAGGTCGTTCCCGACGGTGAATTTCCCCTCGTCGTCGATCTGCTCTTCGACGAGTGCAAGCGTGAACGGGGTCGCGACGATGGGTGCGTCGTAACGATGGGCGAGTTTCGGGATGGCGCCGATGTGGTCGAGGTGGCCGTGTGTGGGCACGATAGCCTTCACGTCGCCCTCGAAGTCGGACATCACCCGGTCGTCGGGGATGGCGTCCATGTCGATCAGGTCGAGACTGTGCATCCGCTCGGTCTGGACGTCGTCGTGAATGAGGACCTTCGAGAGGTTCAGACCCATGTCGAAGATAACGACGTCGTCACCGGCACGTACTGCGGTCATCTGGCGGCCGACTTCCTCGTAGCCGCCAATCGTTGCGATTTCGATTTCCATAGTGAGGCCGAAGAGAGCGATCCCAGCACTCCGTCGAGAGGGCGCCTAGTAAAGGAGAGCAGGACGTGTGACCGGGAAGCAACAGCGCGATACGGTTTGACGCGGTCGAGTCAGCCAGTCACACGCCATCCTCGGGGACAACGCGTGTTTCGGTTACGAGATGGTCAGAGCCCACCACGTAAATACTCCGTGGAGAGGCCCGGGAGACCGAGAGACGATTTGCGAGTCCGGTTTGTTTGACAATCTGGTGACTGCACGAACGGTCGTTCGAGGTGTGACCCGCCTGGACGCCAAGACTTAACCGAGTCTCTCCTGGACTGTGAGACGTGACGACCCACGAAATCGCGTTTATCGGCACCGGAAGCGAGGAGAGTCTGGAGAATCCAAGCCCCACCGGGTTCGCGATGAACTACTTTCACGGTGAAGGGTACGAGAAACTGGACAACTGCGACCTGGTCGCGTGTGCGGACGTCGAGCCCGACAACGCGGCGGCTTTCGCGGAGCGGTTCGATATCGAGGAGGACAACACCTACGAGGACTACGAGGAGATGCTCGCCGAGGTGGCGCCCGACGTCGTTTCGATTTCCGTCTGGCCGGATATCCACGCCGACGTGGTGATCGATTGTGCAAAGACGGCGAGCGTCGACGCGATCCACTGCGAGAAACCGATGGATCTCACCTGGGGAGGCGCACGGCAGATGAGCCAGGTCTGCTGGCGCCAGGACGTCCAGCTCACGTTCAACCACATGCGCCGGTTCAAACCGACCTGGGTCGAAGCCCGCGACCTCGTTCGATCGGGCGCGGTCGGTGACGTCGAACGCCTTGAACTATCACCCGGCAATATCTACGACGGCGGGACCCACCTGATCGACTTCGCGAGCGACATCGTCGGCGACGTTCCCGCGGAGTGGGTCATCGGCCAGGTCGACTACCGCGAGGAGAACCTGTGGTTCGGGTCCCACAACGAGAACCAGGCCTACGGTCTCTGGGAGTACGAGAACGGCGTCGAGGGCGTCGTCTCGACCGGCGAAGGCTCCTCGCTCGTCCCGGCGAAGATGCGGATCCACGGAAGCGACGGCGTTCTCGATATCGCGCCGGCAGACGAGGACAGCGGGAACACGCTCCGGTGGCGACGGCACGGCGAGGACACGTGGGAGCGGAAAACGGTCGAGGAGGGTCGGTGGACCGACCCCGTCCACGACGCCGTCGAACACGCGATCGACTGTCTGGAACGTGACACCGAGCCCTCGATCGGTGCCCGGAACGCGCTCGTCGCGACGGAGATCATCTTCGGCCTCTGGGAGTCGTCCCGTCGGCGGGGACGCGTCGACTTCCCGCTCGAGATCGACGACAACCCGCTGCACGACATGGTCGAGTCGGGTGCACTCGACCCGTCGTCATCTGACGAGTGACCGCCAGCCAGTGACAATATCCATTGTACAGTCCAGAAACTGACTGCGTCCGCTCCGAATTTACGGGCGCTTCAGTGCGCCTTCCTCGTCGAAGAGGCTGTTCTGTTCCATGGGGGTGCCGGGGTACTCGCGGGCGGCGTCGGGGTCGAACTCCACGCCGAGCCCGGGCTCGTCGGGCACCTCGATGGTGCCGTCGGAAACCTCCCACGACGTCTCGATGATCTCGTCGCCCCACTCGACGTCGCGGCTCATGTGTTCGAGGATTTCGAGGTTTTCGAGGCCGGCACAGAGGTGCAGCGAGGCGGCCGTCGAGACGCCGGCGTTGGGGTTGTGCGGCGCGATGGTCATGTAGCGGTTCTTGGCCATCGCGGCGGCGTGCTGGGCCTCCGCGAGGCTGCCGTAGTTGGTGACGTCGGGCTGGATGATGTCACAGGCCTGCTCGCGGATGAGGTCGGCCATCGTCTCGTTGTTGTAGATGCGCTCGCCGGTCGCGACGGGCATGTTCACATGCTGGGTGACGTCAGCCATCACCTCACGGTCTTCCAGTTCGACCGGTTCTTCGAGGAACATGATGTCGTACTCTTCGAGCGCGTTGGCGACCTCGATGGCACCCCGCCGGGTGAAGCGACCGTGACAGTCGATCGCGATGCCGGGGTCCGGCCCGATGGCCTCGCGGACAGCGCCGATCAGGTCTTCGATCTCCTGCATCTGCCGGTTGTCCAGCGAGTACTCGTAGTGGGCGAACGGGTCACACTTCAGCGCGGCGTAGCCCTGGTTCTCGATGGCGTCCTCGGCGTGCTCGGCGTAGTTCTCGGGGGTGCGCTCGCCGATGTGCCAGCCGTTGGCGTAGACGGGGATCTCGTCGCGGACCTTCCCGCCCAGGAGTTTCCAGACGGGTTCGTCGTGGTACTTGCCGGCGATATCCCACAGGGCGATATCGAACGCCGCCGCGACGGCGTTGATCAGTTTTCCCGCGCGCCACGCGAACGGGTACCGGGTCAGTTTCCGGTTGATCTGCTTGCGATTGAGCGGGTCCTCGCCGATGAGGTAGTACTTGTGTGCCTCGGCGACCTCTTCGAGCGCCGGGGTCAGTCCCTCGGCACCCAGCGCCTCGCCCACGCCGGTGATACCCTCGTCGGTCTCCACCTGGACGAAAAACCAGTTGCGCCAGTCCGCATCGACCACGAACGTCTCGACATCTGTTACTTCCATGTGGCCCACTCCAGAAGGAGAGAAAAAAGAGATTCCGACTTCGGATTCTCCACGTGCGCTTCGTTCCGCCGATAGCTTTAGGCTCGCGTTCGCCGAGTGTCGAGTGGATGGAGTACACCACGCTCGGAAGTACCGGAATGACTGTCAGCCGGCTCTGTCTCGGGACGATGAGTTTCGGGTCGGGGCGGGAGTGGACCCTCGACGAGGAGAAGAGCGACGAGATTATCCAGCGGGCTCTCGACCTGGGTATCAATTTTTTCGACACCGCAAACGTCTACTCGCGGGGTGAAAGCGAAGAGATCCTGGTTCGTCACTCGCTGATCACGACCGCGATTCCCTGGTCGTCTCGACGAAGGTCTACCACCCGATGGACCCCGATAACCCGAATTCGAGCGGACTCTCGCGCAAGACCGTCCAGCAGGAACTCACCCGTTCGCTGGACAGACTGGGAATGGACACGGTCGACATCTACCACGCTCACACACTCGACCCCGCGACCGATCCCGAAACGACGATGCGCGGGTTCAACGAATTGATCCAGCGTGGGACGGTCCGGTACCTCGGTGCCAGCTCGGTCTGGGCCCACGAGTTCGCCGAGGTGCTCCATGCCGCTGACCGGCTCGGTCTCGAACCGTTTTCGGTGATGCAGAACCACTACAACTTGGCCTATCGAGAAGAAGAACGGGACGTGTTACCCCTCTGTGACCGACGAAACATCGGGGTGATCCCGTACAGTCCCCTCGCACGCGGCTATCTGGCGCGAGCCGATGACCGGGTCGAAGAGACTGTCCGTGGCGCTGACGAGGCCGTTGAGTACGACCACACGTACCACGAGGGGGGTGGACGGGAGATCAACGAGCGCGTGCAGGAACTGGCCGACCAGCGCGGCGTTTCGATGGCCCAGATATCGCTGGCCTGGTTGCTTCACCAGGACTGGGTCGACGCGCCGATCCTCGGTGTCTCCAGCATCGAACACCTCGAAGACGCCGTCGAAGCCCTCGATGTCGACCTGTCGAATAGTGACCTGGAATACCTCGAGGAACCGTACGAACCCTCGCGGATCGCCGGCCACAGCTGGCCGGACGATATCACCGGCCACCGGTGACTGAACGTGGTACTTCATCTGGGCCGATCTCGGCCGTCTCCCCGTTTGAACGACTCGCCGAAATCCCTGGAGAACAGGATCCGAGGGCGAAACGACACACTATCAGGGAAGAGATCTTCGTCGACGACGAGTCGGTCGAGGATTACGAGATCCGTCGGCCGAACACCGAAGGTTGGCGGGAGAGTCCTTCGGCATAATCTGTCGGACTGCCATGATCGATCCGACGTGTACATTCGTACGTCCTATCGGAAAAATAGTTACGATATGTAGATGCTCCCTCGGACTCGATTTTATTGGTCGATAAGAAGAACGGTGCTGAGTCCATTATAGACAATTTGAATATTAGATTAATATCGGAAGAGTATAAAAATTAGATTTTTATGGTTTTAAATATTTGTAGTAACGTAGTTACTGTACCACCCGTATTTAAGTATAGATCACTGGTTTAGAGGCAGTTTGAGATAACCATCTGATATACCTTAAGTATCTAGATGTAAACACTAATACTAGGCTTACTTTAATAATATTTAGATATAATACATACGTAGCGCCTAGATAGTGGTTTAAAACCTCTTTATCTTCATAATAATCACTGAAATCAATTCTACAATAATAACAGATTGTTTTTATAATATTATTTTTTATTGTTCCATATTACTTTAGTCTTCAAATACTCGGCTGTGAGATCCAAGACGTCAGTTAATGCCGTTACGAAACCTGGCAACGGCAGTGAGAGCGGGATACGTCCATTCTTCCTCGTGATACAGATAGGTGCAGAGATCGTGACCGTCTGTGCGTGACGAGGGGTTCCGACGATGGATCGTCTCTTGTCGCTGTCGTGCGATCTCGTCAAGTTCTTCTCTGATATCGTTTTGTATACGAAGCGGGACAAGCGAACGATCACAGACATCGAAGAGGTCGACCAACTCCGCTCGGATCCGATCAAGTGACCTTGCTTCCTCGTCGAGATTCTCGAGAATTATCTGGCGCCGGTAAATTGCATCATCGACGGAAGTGATCAGCGCAGACTTAAAATATTCGGTCAACGAAACGGTAGTCTCCTCGTGAAGGCCAGCCGCCACTTCCCTGGAAAGTTCTGCTTCGACGTGTTCATCGAGGGATTCTCCATATACGGTTTCGTAGTGATCGACACTCATGACCGTATCACGGAATATACTTCGGACTCGTTCTATCCCTCTGAATCTCGTCTCAGCGAATCGGGTTCCTGAGACCAGCTGCTGTGGTGGCTGCGCTGGCGGACTGATCTCAGTGTTAGCGATACGACCTTTGAACTGGTTAAACGCATCACATTCTGTACTGACTTCGTCTTTCTCGGTTTCGATGGCCTGCTCTGCTGTAGTGAACGGCCCGAGAACGGAAGCGTAGCGTGAATCGACTGGATTATCTTTCGATTGGGCCATGCTAATTACCAACGAACTCTACAATTTAATACTGCATAGGTTTTTTCCCAGCGATCATCCGAAATACAATACTGCTGAATACTCTGGATTACAGAACGATAGATAGGCATTACAGATCGCGAAGATACTATAATTAAGTTGATAATATAAAATCTATCTGGGATTCAGATATCGGCTATACTACCCAGTACAGCGCCAAATTACCCGATAATTTATCAGTACTCTTTTTTATGATGCACTCGAGTACGAATACATGGACGCAACGGTAGACCACGTCATGATGCGCGTCGAGGACCTGGAGGACTCGCTGGAGTGGTACACGACACACCTCGGCTACGAGGAGAAGGGCCGCTGGGAAGCCGACACGTTCACCAACGTCTTCCTCGGGCCCGCGGACGTCCACGACGACGGCGCCCTCCTCGAACTGACCTACAACCACGACGGGCGGTCGTACACGATGGGTGACGGCTGGGGCCACATCGCAGTCCGTGTCGAGGACGTCCACGACGCCTACTACGAACTGATGGACGGGGGTGTCGAGGACTACCGCCGGCCCGAGGACAACCCCGGCTACGCGTTCGTCAAAGACCCGGACGGCCACGAGATCGAAATCGTCGAGCGCGACCACGGCGCGCGCTGGAGTCTCGACCACACGATGATCCGCGTCGAGGACGCCGACGCGGCGCTGGGCTGGTACAGCCGCAAACTGGAGTACGTCCCCGCGGGTCGCTGGGAGGCCGACACGTTCGCCAACTACTTCCTCGAACCAGAGGACGCCGCCGAGGAGGCGATGTCCGTCGAACTCACGTACAACTACGACGGACGCACGTACGAGTTGGGCGACGCGTGGGGTCACCTCGCGGTGCGGGTCGCCGACCTCGAAGACGGCTGGGACGCGCTGATGACTCGCGAAGCGGAAGACTACCGCGACCCCGAGAGCTGTGACTACAACTACGCGTTCACCAAGGACGCCGACGGGCACGAGATCGAAGTCGTGACGTCGTAGATTTCAGGTGATGACGTATTCGGTCGTTGTTATCGCAGACGACCTCACAGGTGGAATAGACACGGTACACGGTTTCGCCGCCCGTGACTACGTGACAGCGGTCGTGGCAGTCCCGCCGGTCGATGACCGTATCAGCGATATCGATTCCCGGGTGGAGGTACTTGGTGTCAATACCGAGAGCAGATACGCTGGAACGAGGGTGGCTGCTACGGCCGTCCACGAGGCCATCACGACGGTGTCCGCGGACGTCGTCTACAAAAAAGTCGATTCGACTCTCCGGGGGAATCTAAGTGCCGAGATCGATGCTGCGCTGGCAGCGTCGAGAGCCGATTTTGCGCTGGTCGCTCCGGCGTTTCCCAGTATCGGCCGAAAGACCGTCGATGGACTCCACTACGTGGATGGGGTGCCCGTCGCGGAGACGGAGTACGGGACCGACAGCAAGGGGCCGTCGTCCTCGGTACTGTCGGACCTGTTCACGGACCTCGAGCGGCGTGTCGAAACGATCCCGAGAGATGTGGTCGAAACGGGGTGTGAACGTGTTATTGAGGAGTTAGCACAATGTCTCGAACGAAGTGACGATGCGCCGATCGTCCTCTGTGATGCTCGTTCCCGCTCGGATCTGGCCACGCTCGCTCTGGCCGGTTCCCGATTCGAACCGCTCTACGTGGGGAGCGGTGGATTAGCGGAACACGTCCCAGTTCCCGAATCGAACGGGCAGTTAGCCTCGTTACCGGAGGCACGGACGGGCGCACCCCTCGGAGTCGTGGGAAGCGCAAACCAGCGGACTCTCACTCAGGTCGCACACGTCCCCGGAGATCACGTGATCGAACTCGACTCTCCGGCGCTTCTGGAGGAACCGACGAGTGAAGACGCTGCCACACGGGCCATCGAGAAACTCGAACGGGGCCGACCAGTGGTTCTGACTACCGCGACGGACCGAGAGGACGTCGAGATCACACTGAAACAGGGAGATACACTGGGATTGACGCAGGACGAAGTCGGCAAACGTGTGGCTGACGGCCTCGCGGCAACTGCAGCGACCGTCTTCGAAAACGCGTCCGTATCGGGTCTGCTGTACACGGGTGGAGAAACCGCGGTCGCAGGGTTACGAGCTCTCGATACGGGGACAGTGAGATTGACCGGTGAATCGGTCGAAACGGGGCTGCCAGTGGGATATCTCGGGGACGGAAGCGGACATGGGACACCGTTGATCACGAAAGCGGGGGGATTCGGTTCCCCGGAAGCGATAAATAACTGTCTCGAGACACTGCTCCCGGGAACATGATTGAGGACACTCCGATAATCGGCATCACCATGGGAGATCCCGGTGGAATCGGGCCCGAGGTAATCGTCAAGGCATACCGCGAAATCAGAGAGCAGAGTCGACCAATCGTCATCGGCGATGCAGACGTCATCGCGGCGGCGATCGACCTCTGTGGACTCTCACTTTCGGTTCAGCCGGTCGAAACTGTTGCGGACGCAGGGTTCGACTCGAACGAGATTCCGGTACTTGATCTCGACAACGTATCGAAGATTGTTCGGGGAGACGTTCGCGAGGACTACGGCGTCGCGAGTCTGGCCTACATCGAACGCGCGATCGAACTCGCACAGACTGGGGCGATCGACGCGATAACGACGGCGCCGATCAACAAGCAGGCGACGAAACTCGCCGGGAGTGAGTACGCGGGCCACACGGGAATGCTTGCCGACTATACTGATACGGACAGCTATGCGATGATGCTCGTCGAAGCAGACCTGCGCGTCACGCACGTTAGCACCCATGTCCCGCTCCGGGAAGCCTGTGATCTGGTCACGACCGAAAACGTGCTCGAGACGATCCGTCTCACGGATACGGCGTTGCGTGACCTCGGGGTCGACACTCCCACGATCGGGGTTGCCGGACTCAACCCACACGCGAGCGACGGAGGGCTACTGGGAGACGAAGACCACGACGAGATCGAACCGGCGGTGGACCTGGCGCGGGACGAGGGGATCGACGCCGCCGGCCCCGAGTCACCGGATACGGTCTACGTCCGGGCCGCCAGCGGAGCGTACGACTGTGTCGTTTCGATGTACCACGACCAGGGACACATCCCGATCAAGATGCTCGGATTCACTGCTAACTCGGCCGTTTCAGGAGTGAACGTGACGATCGGGCTCCCGGTCATCCGAACGAGTGTCGACCACGGGACCGCGTTTGACATCGCCGGTCAGGGAGTCGCCTCCGAACGGAGCTTGATCGACGCCGTCGGCGTGGCCACGACGATGGTCAACCGGCGAGCCGGTGAGTGAGGACGTCAGTTGGTCTCGTTCCACGTTCTGTCGACCCAGGCTGGTCGCTGAACCGACGTTTCGCCCACCCGCGTGTATACGAAACTCTCGAAGACGTCGACCCGTTCGACTCCGTCGGCTCTCACGTAGGAAACGGTCATCGAGCGGACGAGTCCCCCCTGCGTGATCATCGCTCTGACGCTGTAGTTTTCGACGCTCTCGAACCGAGGATGGGTGTCGTACGTGACTCGTACCCGGAAATGCGGTTCGCCAAGAAATTGCGTTTCGACCACACTCCCGCGTTGACTGGGGAGATGCACGCGGACGATTCGGGTTGCCAGTTCTCCATATCGACCCGTCGCGTTGGTAACACCGGTCCGCTCGAACTGCCGGCCGGATCGGAGATCCCGGCGATACTGGTAGGTACCATCGGCGAATTCAGTGAGGTTCCCGGAAGTTGCCGACGAGTCAGTCCAGTACCTGTAGTGTCGCGGTGACTCGACGCGGAGGATGTGCTCGACATTGCGAGAGCCGTATCGTGCGGACCCACGAAACGTGTACGACGTCTCTCGAAGCTGAGAGAGGTGTCCACGGACCAGAGCGTCGACGTCACCGACGCCACCGATGGTTTCTTCGGGAACCTCGGCACCGAGCGAGCCCATCGCAGTTTCCTCCGGTATCGGGGCAGGTGTCAGCGTCTCCCGCTCGGTCTGTACCGGTTCGCTGGCGAAGAGTCCGCAACCGGCCACGAGAATCGTCAGTACGACGAGCGGGAGACGCCAGTTCACGGGAGCGGGTTACGACTGAGTGCTCAAATATGTGTGGGCGTGTTTGCGGGTCGGTCACTCGATACGATGGTCGGGGTCGCGACCGTCGAGAAGCGCCTCGATATCGTCGGCGACGATCCGTCCACCGTTGTACACCGCATCGCGGGTGGAACCAGCAGTGTGGGGCGAGAGCCAAGTGTTTTCGAGCGTCAGTAGCGGGTGGTCCTCTGGTAACGGCTCCTCCTCGAAGACGTCCAGTGCTGCACCCCCGATCGCTCCATTCCGTAGCGCATCGACCAGTGCGTCCGTCGCGACGAGCCCCCCACGAGCCGTGTTGATCAGCAACGCGTCCTCGCGCATCCGGTCGAACTCGTCGGGGCCGAACAGGTGGCGAGTGTCCGCCGTGAGTCGAGCGTGTATCGTGACGATATCGGCGGCCGCCAGCGTCTCGTCGAATCCCGCTGGACGTGCTCCGACCTCGATGACTGTCCCGTCGTCAACGTACGGGTCGTACGCGAGGATGTCCGGTCCGAACCCGGCCCAGCGGTCGGCGACATTTTGCCCGACGTGCCCGAACCCGACGATACCGACGGTGAGGTTCGTGACGTCGCGCGGGAGTCCTGCAGGATCGAACTCCAGTTCCCAGCCACCACGTCCAGTCGTCTCGACGAAAGACGGAATCCGACGGTGTGCCGCGAGCGCAAACGAGACCGCATAATCAGCCACAGCGTCGGCGTTCCGCCCGGGCGCGTGGAGAACAGTCACCCCGTGGTCGGCAGCCGCTTGGCGGTCGACGTTTTCGGTCCCCCCGCGGGTCGTCGCGACAACGTCGAGGCCGTCGGCGCGTTCGAAGATTTCCCGAGAGACCGGTGCCTTGTGAACGAGCAGAAACCGAACGCCGTCCACTCGGTCGAGGAGGGTGGTCGCGTCGTAGTCGTTCGGTCCCCGCTCTTCCATCTCCATCGTCACGTCCCGGAACTCGGCGGCCGAGAGGTCGTCACACCAGTCCGTCCGTTCGAACTGGATACCACGGTCTTCGAGAGAAGCGACCGATTCGTACATGGCCGAACTGGGTTGCTGTGGGTCACCACACAGTAGAGCCCGGTTGTCCGTTTCAGTCATTCATCGAATCACTCTCGGGGTCGGCCATTAAGCGTTTCCACGTCGGGCGGATAGCCTCCAGTGCTCCCTCGAACGTCTCGCGTCGGTCGCGATACAGGGCCGCTGTGTCGGCGTCCGGGTCGTGTCGGCGGTCGACTGCCACCATCCGGTCGACTGCGCTGTCGTGGTCGGCGTAGACGCCGGCTGCGAGTGCGCCACAGACGGCCGCACCACGGGCGCCGGCTTCCTCGCCGACGGGGACGAACAGCGGCTTGTCGACCGCGGCGGCGAAGATATCGCTCCAGACCTCGCTTCGGGCGCCGCCGCCGCTCAGTCGGACGTCTGTCAGTCCCGTGGTCGGCGCCAGTTCGGCCAGTCGGGCGGCCTGGGAGAGTGCGACCCCTTCGTAGACCGCCCGGAGCATCGTCGCTTTCGTGTGCTCGCTGGTCAGTCCGTAGAAGCCGCCGCGGTCGGTCGGGGCGTCCGTCGACCCGTCGAGATACGGGTGAAAGAGGAGGCCGTCAGCGCCGGCAGGCACGTCCGCCACGATCTGGTTGTAGATCTCGTAGGGGCTGATCCCTTCAGTGCCAGCCCGGCGGCGCCACTGGTCACCGAACTCCGTGACGAACCAGTCCAGACAGGTGGCAGCCGATCTGAGTCCCTTGTACCGGAGATATCCGTCGAGATACCGGCGCGTCAAGCCCGGCGAGTCGGGCGGGTCGTCGTCTGTCTCGTCGCCGTCTGTCCCGTCGACGGTCAAGCCGCCATCCCTCTTGTCGGCGTACGGGTCGTCAGTTACGACGATGCTCTGTCCCCAGGTGCCGACGATGAGCACGCCCTGTCCCGGCCTGTGGGCGCCGGTCCCGAGCGCCGTCGCACCGACGTCGTGAAGCCCGGACGCGACCGGAGTTCCCGCCGCCAGTCCGGTTTCGGTCGCCGCGTCGCTCGTGACCCGCCCACACGTCTTCCAGCTCGGGACGACTTCCGGGAGAACCTCCGTCCCGACAGTCAGGTCGAGCGTGTCGAACACAGCGGGCTCGTACTCGTTGCCCCCGGCCGCGTAGAAGACACTCGCTTCCATCTCGTCGGTACAGATACGGTCTGTGAGGCGGTACTTGAGATAGTCCTTGCAGAACAGTATCCGGTCGATCCGGTCGACGGCGTCAGGCTCGTGCCGATCGAGCCAGGCGAGGAGGCTAAGCGGGTCGGCAGCGAACGGAGCGTAGCCGAGCAGTTCCCGTATCTCCGTAGCAGTGCCATCGGTTTCCCACCCGTCGACCAGGTCTGTCGCTCTGCTGTCTGTCGATTTGATGGCTGGGCGGACCTGTTCGCCGTCGTCGTTCAGGAGGTACAGCCCGTGTCCATGTCCGGCGACGCCGACCGCTGTGACGTCGTGTGGACTCACCGAAACGTCAACAAACGCATCGCGGATCGCGGTCTTCGTCGTCGTCCACAGGTCCAGGAGAGCGATCTCCCGATGTCCCGCTGCCGGACGATCGACTGGGGTCTCCTGACTCCCGACGGAGACTTCTTCACCGTCTGTCGTGAACAGCGCAGCCTTCGTCGTCGTCAGTCCAGCATCGATACCCAGTAGTAGATCACCCATCCATGCCACCTCAGGTGTACCTGCTCTCACCAGCGCTCCCGGCTGTTTCGGCGAGTTCGGCGTACACGCTCGCGATCCGTTCGCGGACCTCGCCGCCGACAACTTGCGGGTTGAATTCGCTCTTGACTGGTGACCACTCGGCGTCAGCGAAGAACGTCGACCGGTCGTCGTCGACGCCGTCCGGCGGGACGATGGCTCCGGCGTGGTCGGCGTAGTACTCGCAGGCTGTCCGGGCGTACTCGTACTGGTAGCGCGTGTTCGTGTTGAGCTTGCAGACACCGGTTTCCATGAGCGCCGCCACTTGCTCGGGCGCCAGTCCGGACGAACCATGCACGACGAGCGGAACGTCGAACCCGTGGTCTCGGAGCGCGTCGTCGATCTCGGTCGCGAGGTCGATCCGTAGGTCGAGGTCGACCCCGGCCGACACTCCGTGTTCGGTCCCGATCGAAACCGCCAGCAGGTCACAGCCCGTCCGGTCGACAAACTCGACGGCCCGTTCCGGTTCGGTGTAGAACGCTTCGGTCGTCGTTTCACCGCTCTCCGTCCCCCGGATAGTGCCCAGTTCACCCTCGACGAGCGTGTCGTCGCCTTGCTCTTCGATCCGGTCGACGACGGCCGCCGTCCGTTCGACGTTCTCCTCGAAGGGGTACTCCGACGCGTCGATCATCACCGAGGACGGCCGAGCGGACTCCAGAGCTGCGTCGATCAGTTCCTCGTCGTCGGCCCGAACGTGGTCGACATTGAGAAACGCAGCCACGTCGAGTCCGTCGCTCAGTGCCCGCACGTACGCCTCGACGACTGTCAGCCCCGTCGCGACATCGCCGTTCCCGAAGTACTCCGCTGTGTCGCGTTTGACCTGGAGAACGACGTCCGACTCGCTCGCCGCTGCTCCGTCGAGCAGTCCGTGTAGTATGTCCGGATGCGTGATGTTGCTCGCCACGAACCCGTAGCCCCGTCGCCTCGCGTCGGCGTACGTCTCGGCGAGCTCGGCACCGCGAAAGTACGTCATACCCTCCTCCACGACGGTTCACCTCAAAAGGTTTGGTACCGTTCCGGATCGACGCCGACACATGCCGGTCACTCGTAGACGTGGATAGAGCCTGTGGCGTTGTCCTCAATGAACTCCCAGTCGTAGTCGACACCCAGCCCCGGCCCGTCCGGGACTTCGACGTAGCCCTTGTCGTCGATCGTGTCGATGTAATCCGAGTACCCGCCCTGGTACACCGGCGGGATCGGGTTGGGGACGTCAGGGTGGACCAGCGCGAGTTCGTAGTAGTTGCTGTTGCGCGTCGCCGCCATACAGTGGCGCTGTGCGGGACCGGGAGCGTGATACTCGACGTCGAGGCCGAAGCCCTCGGCGACGTGGGCGACTTTCATCGCGCCGGTGATACCGGCGTCGTACTCGGGGTCGGCCCGCACGAAATCGGTCGCCTCGTTGGCGATGAAGTCCGTGTGCGGTTCCAGTCCCCGCACGTGTTCGGTCTGCAGGATCGGCGTGTCCAGTTTCTGGCCGAGTTTGCGGTGGGCGTGCTGGGAGATACCGGCGTCGCGGAACGGGTCCTCGTACCAGTAGAAGTCCTCCTCGTCACAGGCCTTCCCGACCTGGAGAGCGTCTGCGAACGTCTCGTACTGACAGGCGGGGTCAAGCATGAGGTCCATCTCGTCGCCGACGCGGTCGCCCACCGCGTGGACCATCTCGATCTCCCGGTCGAGATCCCCCCAGGCCTCCTGTTCCCAGACGTGGATTTTGAAGCCGGGATACCCCATCTCCAGACACTCCTCGGCGAAATCCGCAAACGCTTCCGGCGAATCCAGACCGCCGTTGAGATCCGCCTCGTACGTGGAGGCGTAGGCTGGGAGGCGCGTGCGGTAGGTGCCGAGCAACTCGTGGATAGCGGCGTCGTGGTACTTGCCGGCGAAATCCCACAGCGCGATGTCGATGGGCCCGATCCCCATCCGGTCGTACTTGCGGAGGGCGCGTTTTAGTTCCGACCAGTGGCGTTCTCGCGCCAGGGCGTTCCGTCCTACCAGGTAGTCCGCGAACATGTTTATCTGGGCTGCACCCGGCGAGTTTCCACCCACATACTCGCCCGTGATGCCCTCGTCCGTGTGGACCCGTACCGCGAACAGTTTCCGGTGGTGTGTTTTACCTGGGTCGTACACGAGACAGAAGCCGTTCGGGCTGGTGCCAACGTCTTCGAGAGGGAACTCGAACTCGATAGTCTCGACTTTCGTGATAGTCGGGGGCATACTTCTGTGAATGGTGCGCCCATCGTACTTAGTTCTTGGTAGCCAGGGAGTAGCAGGCGTCCAACCGAGCAGGTGCAGATCCGGGCTGAGGACCACTAGGTGCCAAAATTTAATGAACGAGCCACTCACTCACGTAGTATGGAGTTCACTCCGCGACAGGTCGTCGACATCGAATGCGAGATCGGTGAGAACCCGCTGTGGCACCCGGACGACCGGCGACTGTACTGGTGTGACATTCCGCAGGGACGGATCCACTGGTACGACCCCGCGACAGAGACGGACGGGGTCGCTCACGAGAGTGACGAGAGCATCGGCGGGTTCACGATCCAGGACGACGGGACGCTGTTGCTCTTTCAGGAGTACGGTGCAATCCGCCGCCTGGATCCAGTCGAGGGGCGAATCGACACCGCCGTCGAACCGGACCCCGACCGGTTTCAGGTCCGGTTCAACGACGTGATCGCGGACCCTGCCGGACGGGTGTTTGCAGGGGCGATGCACGCCCTCGACGACGGTATCCCTGGTCGTCTCTATCGACTTGACCGCGACGGAACGCTGGAGACGGTAATCGACGAAGCGATCCTGCCGAACGGCATGGGGTTTTCCGGCGACAGGTCACAGTTTTACTTCACCGACAGCGCGATGGGAGATCCGGACACCACGGGGAAGATCTACCGCTACGAATACGACGAGCGTTCGGGCGGGCTCACCGATCCCGAAGTATTCGTCGATAGTGCGGGGACACCGGGGTTTCCCGACGGCATGACCGTAGACGAGGAAGACCACGTCTGGTCGGCGTACTGTGGTGGAAACCGCGTCGACCGGTACGACCCAGACGGGAACCGCGTCTCAACTGTCGACTTTGACCCCGACAAGGTCCTGTGCGTTACGTTCGGCGGTGAGAACTACGACGACGTGTATGCGTCGACGGCCTGTCAGGAGAGTCGAGACGTCGAGGGAGACGGCGCAGGTAGCCTGTTCCGTTTCGAACCAGGAATCGGGGGACGACCGGAGTTCCGGTCCCGGATCGACGTCTGAGATACGACGATCTGACCGCCGAAACGTTTTATTTACTCGGCAGAGAACGCTGTGCCATGTCACGAGAGCCATCGGACTGGGTAGTCGACCCAGAGTCGATGTTCGACCTCAACGGGAAAACGGCGATCGTCACCGGCGCAGCGTCGGGACTCGGGCGAGCCATCGCCCTCGGTTTCGCCGCCCGAGGCGCATCAGTCGTCTGCGCCGACATCGACGAAAGTGGTGCCCGCGACGTCGCCGACGCGGCAGACGGCGATGCGATGGCGGCTCACGTTGACGTCACGGACGCCGCCTCTCTAGACGGACTTCGGGACCGCGTCCAGACAGAGTATGGTTCCTACGAAGTGCTCTGCAACATCCCCGGCATCAACACGCGAAAAGCCGTGCTGGAGCTGTCCGAAGAGAGCTGGCGAGAAATCATCGAGTTGAATCTCACTGGTATCTTTCTCGCTTCGAAGACGCTCGGTGCCCCGCTCGTGGAACAGGGCGAGGGGAGTGTCATCAACATGGCTTCGATCCGGGGGATCGACGGTGGACCGGACCAGTCCGCATACTCGGCGAGTAAAGGAGGGGTCGTACAATTCACCAAAGTGCTGGCCGCGGAGTGGGCACCGACGGTCCGCGTCAACGCGCTCGCACCGGGCTACATGAAGACCCCACTCGTTCGTGAAGCGATGGAGGATACGGAGTGGTACGAGGAGATGCGGGACGGACACATGATGGAACGCTTCGGCGAACCCGAAGAGGTGGTCGGTGGCGCGGTGTATCTCGCCGCCGACGCCAGTTCGTTCGTGACGGGAACGGCCCTGTCGGTTGACGGCGGCTGGACCGCACAGTGATCGACTGCCGCCGATTCGTTGTTCTGTCTGCCCCCAGTGTGGACCTCACCCAGTCATCGGCCGATCAGATCCTGAGATACGCTGCGACGAGGACGGCAATGATCACGAGCGCGATCATCGCACGGATACCGACGAAGAGCAGGTAGTGACGCCGACAGACGTACTGCTCGGTCGGTTCCTCGTCCGAACCGGGCGGCCGGATCTTTCGTGCGGCCGCACCCTGTCGGGTGCATCCTTCGATGGCACACTCCGGGGGTGGCCCCTCGTCGACAGGTTCGTCGTCCAGATCGAGAACGCGCCCACCATCGACACGAGTGTCCGGGGCCGTCGACCGGTCGTCCCCGTCGGCGAGTCGCCGGTAGGGGGGTGCGTTCGTCGCGTCTCGTCTCATGTGTAGCCCTCCCATCGGTACCAACTTAGGACTTGAGGCCACCGAACGTGGTCGGTCCCGGATCAATCGGCCATGACCGTCACGACGGGACACTCTGCACCCAGAAGCACCCGCTGTGTGGTACTGCCGAAAGCCGCCTTGCCCGCAGGCGACCGCCGGCGACCGCCGATCACCACGTACCGGGGATCGAGCGACTCGGCCTCCGAGAGGATCTCGTCGGTCGGCGACCCGACCCGTCCGCGAGTCGTGATCGTGTCGGAATCGAACCCATCGAGCACGTCGCTCACTCTCCGCCGGGTGAACTGTGCGGCGCTGTCCATCTCCTGTGTGATCGAGACGTTCCGGAACTCGTCTATCCCCTGGACGGACCGCCTGTACGAATCGAAGTCCTCGTCCGGGATCACGTGGAGGACCACGAGGGTATCGTCGTACGTCGTCGCGAGGTCGTACGCGACGGAGACGACGTCCGAATGCTGTTCCTCACCGAGCGCTGCGAGTATCGGCATGCGTACGCAGTGAGCAGCCAGTGATATATACGTTGGCACGGCCGGGACTGACTATTGATCGTCAGTCACGAGCACCCCAGGCGAACGACGTCCACCCGCCATCAGCGGTGAGTATCTCGCCGGTGACGAAGTTGTTCGTCTCGGCGAAAAAGAGCACGCAGTTCGCCATCTCCTCAGTTGTTCCCCACCGACCGAGTGGCGTCCGTCGGGCGATATCTTCCTCGGTGAAATTTACATCCTCCATCGCACCCTCAACCATCTCAGTGTGGATGTATCCGGGGGCGAGACCGTTGACGTAGATGTCGTGTTCCGCCCACTCGACGGCGAGACACCTGACAAGATTGTTGACCCCGCCTTTCGACGTATTGTACGGCGTCCGGTCTTGCTGGCCCATCGAACCCATCATCGATGATATCATCACGATCGACCCACCCGTATCCTGTTCGATCATCTGTCGACCTGCCGCCTGTGCACCGTAAAAATAGCCAGTCAGGTTCACCTCGAGGACTCGTTGCCAGTCTTCGGGAGCCATCTCTTCGGCCGGGCCGCGGATGTTGATACCGGCGTTGTTCACCCAGACGTCGAGGCTCCCGAACTCTTCGACCGCTGCCTCGGCGAGAGCGCCAGCGTCGTCGTAATCGCTCATATCTGCTTCGACGCCGACAGCGGTCCCTCCGTTCTCGCGGATCTCCGCCGCAGTCGCTTCAGCACGCTCCTGATCGCGCGAATTCGTGACGACGTTCGCGCCTTCCTCGCCGAATCTGTGTGCGATAGCGCGACCGATACCGGACGACGAGCCTGTAACCACAGCAGTTCGGTTCGCGATGTCTCGAATCACGAACGGAGAGTCCGGGACACGCGGTAAAAAGGCTACTGCCGGTCTGGCCAGGTTAGTGGCGCCGGCTGGCCGAGCTAGCGGTGCCGTGACACCGGTTCGGGGGTCTGTCCCTGTCGATTCGACTCGTGTCACCCCACCGGTCGAGACAGCCTCGCGACAGGCGCCGAAACATAAGATTCCGATCATAATATAAAAGTCAGCCCGCGCGGTATGGAATCACATGGTACACTCCACTTGGGGTGACTGGTTCGTCCGAAACGACATCGAAGCTACCGACATCGACGGGGCGTCGGCCTGGTATCTCGGGTGTAACGGGTTCGTCGTTCGCTCCGCGGAGACGACGATCTACATCGACCCGTACTTCGACGACGGGGACCCGCCGTGGGTGTTCCGGATGATCCCGGTGCCCCTGGACCCGGCCGACGCGACGCTGTGTGACGCCGTTCTCGTCACTCACGAACATCTCGACCACATGCACCCACCATCGTACGGACCGCTCACCGAGGACCTCGGCGCCGACCTCTACGCACCGGGAGCCTCCTTTTCCGAAGACCGGGACTACGACGGTGACCTCCGCGTCCCCGACGACCAGCGCAACGTCGTCTCGACGGGAGCCACCGTCGAAATAGGGGACTTCACCGTCCACGTCACGGGATCGAACGATCCAGATGCGATCGAACCGGTGTCCTACGTGATAGAACACGAGGACGGTACGTTCTTCCACGCCGGAGACAGCAGACCGGCCGAGGCCTTCCACGAGATCGGCGAGGAGTTCGACATCGACCTCGGCGTCCTGGCGTTCGGGACAGCCGGCCACATCCACTTCCCGGACGAGAACGAGACGCGACACCTCTCCTGGTATATGAACGAAAACCAGGTCATCGAGGCCGCCAACGCGTTACAGCTCGACCGACTCCTGCCCTCGCACTACGACATGTGGCGTGGGGTCGGCGGGGACCCGAAGGTCCTCCACGAACACGCCGCTTCCCACGTGTATCCGTCCGTGGTCGACGTCATCACGATCGGTGACCGGGTCGACTTCGATTCGCCCGGGATCGTACAGTCGGCCGCGATCCGCTGAGAACTGGTTTCCCACTGGGGACCTCCGACGGGTTCATACGCGACTCCTGTGAAGGGAGAGACGATCTCAGATGACTTCCCGACACACTGTCGCCGTCATCGGCGCCGGAGACATGGGCCACGGACTCGCCCTGCACTTTGCGTTGAACGGACAGGACGTGCGCCTCACTGACCACCGGCAGTCGAATCTGGAACGAGCAGCGGACCGGATCCGCGACACGACCGCGTTTCTCCGTGAGGAAGACGAAACCGACAGACACCCGGACGACATCGTCGAGGAGGTCGAGTTCGTGCTCGACACTGCGGCGGCTGTCTCTGACGTAGATATCGTTCTGGAGACAGTACCGGAACAGCTGGAACTCAAACGCGAGGTCTATCGCGAAGTCGTAGCGGCCGCCCCTGACGACGCGGTACTGGCCTCGAACACGTCGGGGATCCCGATCACAGATATCGCTGACGGGGTCCCCGACCACGCCGAACGGGTCGTGGGCTGTCACTGGTGGTACCCGCCGTATCTGTTGCCGACCGTCGAAGTCGTCCGCGGAACACAGACGGCTGACGGGGTCGTCGACCGTGTCCGGACGTTCCTCGATAGCGTCGACCGTGCCCCAGTCATGGTCGAGAAAGACGTCCCGGGGTTCGTCTGGAACCGGATCCAGATGGCCGTCTTCCGGGAGAGCCTGCACCTCGTCAGTGAAGGCGTGACCACCTTCGAAGATATCGACCGCGCTATCCGCGACGGCTACGCGCTCCGAACGGCCGCGATCGGCCCCTTCGAAACGATCGACATCGCCGGTCTGGACCTGGTCGAGACAGTTCTCACCGACCTGAGCCCGCACCTCTGTAACGACGAAGCGCCGAACCCCTTGCTCGACGAGTACCTCAGCCAGGGCCGCGGTGGCATCCACGACCGAGCAGGGTTTTACGAGTACGACCGAGACCCCGAATCGATCGTTCGCGAACGTGACAAGACTGTCGTGGCCCTCCGTCAGACTCGTGACCGGACCGGCGATTCGGCGGAGTGACCCACGACCGCCACTGGATTTTGAAATTTCAGTTATAGAATGATTTTTAAAATATTGATGCGACTGAACGCCTATGTTCGATTCTGACCGAGAGGTGGTCGACCTGAGTAACCCGATTGCGGAGAATATCCCGACGTACCCGAAGTTCCCTGGCGTTCGTTGTGAAGCCACGGACTGGGTTGCACGGGACGGATTCACGATGGAGCATCTCGAAATGCGGACACACACGGCGACGCACGTCGATTCACCGGTCCACTTTATTCCGGAGGGGAAAACCCTCGACGACTTCTCGATAGAGAAGTTCATGGGCGAGGGGATAGTCCTCGATCTGACGCCGATGGAGCCGGCACAACCGATCAAACCGGAGGACATCGAGCCCTACGCCGACGAGGTCGAAGACGACGACGTCGTCCTCCTGTACACAGGCTGGGACGAGTACTACGGTCTGACGCCGGAGTACCTGATGAAGTACCCGTTCCTCTCGGGGGAAGCAGCCCAGTATCTCGCGGACCTGAACCCGAAAGCCGTGGGAATCGACACCCCGAGCGTCGCGGGATGGGGCGAGGAAGTTCCGGCACAGGGACCAGTTACCGACATCGGTGGTGACGAGTCCCACGTTCCGTTGCTCGAAAACGATATCATTCCGATCGAGGAACTCCGGAACCTCGACCAGGTACTCCAGGGTGCAGACACTCGTCGTGCTGACTTCTTCTACCCGCCGCTCAGGTTGCAGGGAACGAGCGGGTCGTCGGCAAGAGCGTTCGCGTTCCTCTGATCGACCCTCGCCAGAGAGCTGACCGGCCCCCTACCAGGGAACCGAACAGTGTACGATTCTCCGGTCAGAGTCGACCGAGTTCAAGATACCGGTCGAGGAGTTCGCGGTCGATCTCCCCGACAGTCTCCCGGTCGATCGCGTCGTACGTGTAGAAGCCTTCGCCCGTCTTCATGCCGAGCTTGCCAGCCTCGACTCGCTCTTCGAGAAGTGAAGACGGTGAATCTGTGTTCGAGAGACTCGGGAATATGTACTCGCTGATCGCGAGGTTCGTGTCGTGCCCGAACAGGTCGAGCATCTCGATCGGCCCCATAAGCGTATAGCGGGGACCGAAGGCCTCGGTGAACAGCGTATCGACGTCTTCCTTGTTCACGATACCCAGCTCCATCATGTGCAACGCCTCTCTGGCGATGGCGAAGTTCATTCGATTGATGAGATACCCGGGAACGACGCCCGAAAGAACGACAGGATCTTTCCCCAACCGCTCCAGAAGAGACCGGACGAGCCCTTCCGTTTCGGCCGAGGTTTCCTCCCCGGTGACGACCTCGACGACCGGCACAACCCACGGAGGGTTCATCCAGTGAGTCACCAGAATCCGTTCCGGCCGTTCGGTCGAGTCGGCGATGTCGTTGACGTCGAGACTGGACGTATTGCTGGCCAGAACAACACCCTCCTCACAGGTTTCGTCCAGTCGTCGGAACACCTCCCGTTTGACGTCGATGTCTTCTGTGACCGCTTCTGTTACGTATTCGACGCCCCCAAGTGAGGAAAAGTCCGTCGTCGGTTCGATTCGAGAGCTGATCTCCTCACGACTGTCGGCCAGCAATTCCCGCTCGTCTAGCAGTTCGAGAAAGTGGTCGATGTCGTCCATCGCATCAGCCAGAATATCGTCTTGCTGGTCGACGAGCACGACGTCGTGCCCGTGTCGCGCAAACGTGAGCGCGATACCAGGGCCCATCTCACCAGCACCGACGACACCAGCGGTCTGAACCTCTTCGCTCTCCGAACTCGGATCAGTAGCACTACTCATACTCGTATACGACGAGTTTGAACAGGGTGTTAAGTATTTCGAGCGGTCCGAAAACGTTGCCTGGGGGGTGCCCGACGTGTAGCTCCATCGAGATTCAGTCGAACTGCGTTTCGTACTCGTCCCGTGCGTCCGGGTCGATCCGATAGCCGTGTCCCGGCCGGTCCGGGAGGACGACGTGCCCGTCCTCGACGTCCGGCGGCGTTTCCAGCACCGGAGCGACGTCGTATTCGGGGATGTACTCGACGATCCACCCGTTCGGCGCCGCTGCGACCACGTGTGCGCTGATGGCGTAATAGAAGTGATTGGCCATCGGGACGCCGTACCGGGCGGCGAGTTTCGCGACCTCGAACTGGCCGCTGACTCCACCGGCACGGATCAGGTCCGGTTGAACCACGTCGACGCCACCGCACTCCAGAAATCGACGGAACCGTTCCGGACGATAGAACATCTCGCCCGTGGCTAGCCTCGTGTCCAGTCGACCACCGAGACGCCCGTACGCCGCTTCGTCGAATTCCGAGACCGGTTCCTCTATCCAGCCGAGGTCGTGGGGTTCGAGCGCCTCGGCGACTGCCAGGGTCTCCTTGACGGTCCACGCCTGATTCGCGTCGACGAAGAGGTCGGCTTCCTCGCCGACTGCTGTACGGACTGCTCCGACGCGCTCGGCCTCCACCGCAGGTGACCGGCCCCCGACTTTGGTTTTGAACGCCGTAAACCCCTGGTCGGCGTACTGTCCGTGGAGCGGAGCCAACTCCTCGCGATCGTGGCGAGCGTCCATACTCGACGCGTAGGCGCGGACCCGTGGCTCGTCACCGCCCAGCAATCGGTACAGCGGTTGGCCGGCGGCCTTCGCTTTGATGTCCCAGAGAGCGACGTCGATGGCCCCACGAGGCCACGCCGATATCCCCAGCTCCCCGTAGTAGATGGTCTGCCGGCGCAGGTCCGCGGTGATCGACTCCGTCGCGAACGGGTCCCGACCGACCAGCAGGTCGGAGAACTGGGAGTCCACGAAGCGAGCCAGAAGGTCCGGAGCGAACCCGAGAGAGGCCATCCAGCCGGTCCCGACGTACCCGCCGTCGGTTTCGACCTCCACGACGACCCAGTAGCAGTCGGTGATCGAGAGTCGGGAGTCCCCCACTTCACGACCGATCGGTACTTCGAGGACGTAGGTCTCGACATCGACGATCTCCATGACCAAACGTCGACAGAGACCGCAAAATACTTTCGGGGTAGATTCTTGAGCCCACACCTCGTGAAAGAGTGACATGGGACAGACGAATTACGACTTCTCGAAAGACACAGTCGTCGTAACCGGCGGAAGTTCGGGGATCGGTCGCGGGATCGCTCTCGCGTTCGGTGATGCCGGTGCAACCGTCATCAACGCCGACATCCAACCCGATCCCAAAGACGTCGATACCCACGCACCCACTCACGAATCGATCGAGGAGAACAGCGGAACGGCCGAGTACGTCGAAACCGACGTCAGCGATCCCGGAGATCTGGCTGCCGTCGTCGAAGCCGCCCATGCGTACGGCGGTGTCGACGTCATGGTTAACAACGCCGGTGTATACGCCAACCGGCCGCTCCGTGAGACGACACCCGAGGAGTTCGAGACGCTCTACCGGGTCAATGCGAGAGGGACGTTCTTCGGGTGCAAAGTGGCAGCCAACGATATGATCGACCGCGGCGAACCAGGGGCTATCGTCAACACGGCCTCGATCAGCTCCAACGTCGCTCAGTTCGGGCAGGTTCTCTACGACTCGACAAAAGGCGCAGTTCGTATGATCACCCGCGGTGCGGCGCTGGAACTGGCAGAGTACGGGATCCGCGTCAACGCCGTCGCACCGGGGGCTATCGCGACGGAGTTCTTCTCGGGCTGGACCGAGGAAGCGATCGAGGGTGCAGAGAGGGACGACTTCATCAAGGAGGTCCCGCTGGGGCGCGCAGGGTATCCCGAAGACGTCGCGGACGGAGCGCTCTTTCTCGCGAGCGACGCCGCAGGGTACACCACCGGCGAGCTACTGTCGGTCGACGGGGGCTGGCAGATCTACTGATCCCGTCCGGCCCCGTCTGCAGTGTCACTCGTAGACGTGGATAGAGCCGGTAGCGTTGTCCTCGATGAACTCCCAGTCGTAGTCGACGCCTAACCCGGGTTCGTCAGGGACGGGAACCATCCCCTCGTCGTCGATGGTATCGATGTAATCCGAGTACCCGCCCTGATACACCGGTGGAACCGGATTCCGAACGTCGGGATGGACCAGCGCGAGTTCGTAGTAATTCGCGTTTCTGGTCGCGGCGATACAGTGTCGCTGTGCCGGGCCGGGAGCGTGATATTCGACGTCGAGGCCGAACCCCTCTGCGGCGTGTGAAATCTTCATCGCGCCGGTGATACCGGCGTCGTATTCGGGGTCGGCCCGCACGAAATCGGTCGCCTCGTTGGCGATGAAGTCCGTGTGCGGTTCCAGTCCCCGCACGTGCTCGGTCTGCAAGATCGGCGTGTCCAGTTGCTCGCGCAACTTCCTGTGCATGTGCTGAGAGAGGCCGGCGTCTTTGGCGGGGTCCTCGTACCAGTAGAAGTCCTGCTCGTCGCAGGCCCGTCCCACTTTCAGCGTGTCACCGTACGTATCGAGGTGACAGGCGGGGTCGAGCATGAGGTCCATCTCGTCGCCGACGCGGTCGCCCACCGCGTGAACCGTCTCTATCATCCGCGACGTACTGCGCAACTCGTCCGGCCAGACGTGGATTTTGAAGCCGGGATAGCCCATCTCCAGACACTCCTCGGCAAAATCCGCGAACGCCGCCGGCGAATCTAGACCACCAGCGTCGTCCCCAGGATACGTGGAGGCATAGGCGGGGAGACGCGTGCGGTAGGTTCCGAGGAGTTCGTGGATAGGAGCGTCGTGGTACTTGCCGGCGAAATCCCACAGCGCGATGTCGATGGGCCCGATGCCCATCCGGTCGTACTTGCGGAGGGCGCGCTTGAGTTCCGACCAGTGGCGCTCGCGTGCCAGGGCGTTCCGTCCCACCAGGTAGTCCGCGAACATGTTTATCTGGGCCGCACCCGGCGAATTCCCACCTACATACTCGCCGGTGATACCCTCGTCCGTGTGGACCCGCACCGCGAACAGTTTCCGGTGGGTCGTCGTGCCTGGTTCGTAGACCGGGTCGAAGCCGTACGACGAGTAGCCGACGTCTTCGAGGGGGAACTCGAACTCGATAGTCTCGACTTTCGTGATAGTCGGTGGCATTCAGCGGACAATCGCGGATCTGGCTAATAAATCATACGGCGAGTCACACGCCGTGTGACCGTCGAAGTCGAGGGGTCGCCATCATATTTATGTCGTCTGCAGTTGCGCGTGTTCACATGGGGACGACAGCCTACGACTTCTCAGACGAAGTCGTGATCGTCACTGGCGGTACCTCGGGTATCGGACGAGCGATCGCACTGCGGTTCGGTCAGGCGGGCGCGACGGTCGTCAACGCGGACGTCGATAGAGAGCCGAAAGACCTCGACGCCGAACTGCCGACGGACGAAGCGATAGAGGAGAGCGGTGGCGCTGCCGCATTCGTCCGGACGGACGTGACCGACCCGGACGACATCGCGGTCGCGATCGAGACAGCCCGGGAGCTCGGTGGCGTCGACGTCATGGTCAACAACGCCGGCATCTTCGAAGGTGCCTCTTTCAGGGAGGTTACGCCGGAGACGTTCGACAGACTCCACGAGGTGAACGCGAGAGGGCTGTTTTTCGGAAGTCAACTAGCGGCCAACGACATGATCGACCGCGGCGTGTCCGGATGTATCGTCAACACGGCGTCGATCAGTTCCAGCGTCGCACAGCCCGACCAGGTACACTACGACTCGACCAAGGGCGCGGTGCAGATGATAACACGCGGAGCGGCACTCGAACTGGCAGAGTACGGGATCCGCGTCAACGCCGTCGCGCCCGGGATAATCGCGACCGAGATCATGGACGGCTGGTCGACAGAAGCGGGAGAAGCGCTGGAAGACGGCGAACTCGTCAAACAACCGCCCATCGGCCGCGAAGGACGTCCCGAGGACATCGCCGGTCCGGCAGTGTTCCTCGCGAGCGACGACGCCGCCTACGTGACCGGTGCAATTCTCGACGTCGACGGCGGCTGGCAGATCTTCTGACAACTCGGCCGCCGGTTACTGCCGTCTGGAGACGACCGGGTCGATCAGTTCGACGGGATGGCGGGTCTCCGGACCGAGGAGGGCGTCGAGCTGTTCCATACAGGAAGTTCCGCTGGCGACGACCGTCGACGCACCGGCGAACTGCTCCGCCAGGGATTCGCCGACGTCCATACTGAGTTCGTAGTAGTCGGACTTGTACCCGAAACTCCCGGCCATCCCGCAACACTCCACGTCGGACGTGGTCACGTCGTATCCGGCCCTCTCGAGGACCGCCTCGGTGTACTCTTCGAGACCGAGCGTCCGCTGCTGGCAGTGGCTGTGGTACGCCACCGTGTCACTGCCTCCTCCGCACAGGACGTCTACGGGCGCGCCGTGTTCGAGCAGGCCGTAGACGTACTCCAGTACCTCGAAACTCCCTTCGGAGAGCTGTTCGTAGTCGGCTGGCGAGAGAAGTTTTTCGTACTCCCGCTGGAACATCGCGATATCGCTCGGTTCGACGACCACGACGTCGTATCCCTCGGCGAGATAGGGAGCGAGCGTCTCCGAGACGTTCTCGGCCCGGTCCCGGGCTGTCGCGATCATCCCCTGCGAGAGCGGTGCCCGACCGGAACCACCGACCGCAGGGACGACGACCTCGCAGCCGAGCGCTTCGAGCACCCGGACTGTGGCTTTCCCCCGCCCCGTCTGCACGTAGTTCGTGTACACGTCGGGGTAAACGACCACCCGGCGGTCGATGTCTGAGTGTGGGCCCGAGTCTCGAGCCACGTCCGAGTTCGGTTTCGGACCCATGTCCGGATTACTACCGGAGTCGCGGGAAGCAGCCCACTCACGGAGCGGAGTTCGTTCGAAACTCGGCAGATCCCGTCTGGCATCCACACCCAGGAGGGACTCCATCAGCGTCCGGACCGGACCGACCGAAGCGACCGTGTTCGAGACAGGCGCAGTCGCGCTTCCCAGTCTTGCAAGCGTCTCGAAGTTGCCGAAAAATCGCTTCTGGAGCGGCGTCCCGCGCGGTTCGTCGTCGGGGAGGAGTCCGTCAACGAGGACGTCCTCGAAGCCCGGGTCCTCGCCCCGGTTGATCCGGTCGCGGACCACGGTGTTAATCCACGGAATGTCGATCTCCACGGGACAAGCGTTGACACATCGCGAACAGCCCGTACAGAGGTCGTTGAACTCGCTAGCCACGTCGAGTCCCTCGATACCGGCTTCCCAGCCGGTCGCGATACCCCCGGTGTAGGTCTCGCCACCGAAGGCGTGCCCGCCGACCGACTGGAAGTTCGCACACGAGTTCGCGCAGGCGCCACAGCGAATGCAGTACAGTGTCTCGCGCAACTCTTCGTCGTCTCGCATCTCTCGGCGCCCGTTGTCTAGTAACACGAGATGGAAGTCACGCTCCGCGTCGCTATCACCGAACCCCGACACGTCGGGAGCGTCGAAATCGATCGTGGGCGTGTCGACTGGCGGAGTCAACACGGAGAGATACTGCGGGATCGCCTGCCCGGTAGCGGCCCGGGAGATGAGTTCGGCGAACGGATGGAGGGACTCGATGTCCGGGATTATCTTCTCGATACCCGCGACCGCGACGTGCGTATCGGGGATCGACGCGCACTTGCGTGCGTTGCCCTCGTTGGTCACGAGGGCGATCGACCCGCTGTCCGCGAGCACGAAGTTGGCACCCGTGATGCCGACGTCGGCGTCGTCGATACGTTCGCCGAGGAAACTCCGCGCGAAGGCAGTTAGTTTCTCAGCCGAGTCGAGCGACTCCTCGGGGTCGAAGTGCGTCTCGAAGAGCTCGGTTATCTCCTCGCGTGACCTGTGGAGCGAGGGCCCGACGATGTGTGACGGAGTTTCGTCGGCGACCTGGATGACGAACTCGCCGAGGTCGGTCTCCCAGACCTGGAAGCCATCCGCTTCCAGGCGGTCGTTCAGGTCGATCTCCTCGGTGGTCATCGACTTCGATTTGACGACTGTCTCGGCGTCAAGGTCGGCCGCCACGGTCGCGACGTACTGACGCGCGTCCGCGGCGTCGTCCGCGACGTAGACCGTCCCGCCGTTGTCTTCGACCGCGCGTTTCGTTCGCTCGATCAGGGTCGGAAGCCGTTCGATGGCGTCTTCTTTGATCTCGCGTGCTCGCGACCGATAGGCCTGATACTGCTCCGGACCGGCGGCTTCCACCGCGTCGTACCGTTCGGCGTTGAACAAACGCGTGTTCTTCTTTATCTGGTCGCCCTCGCTATCGAGCAACGACCGGATCCGGTCGGCTTTCGGCCGGTCTGGCTCACTCATCGTCAGTGACGACGACGACGTGGACTGTTTCCGGCCCGTGGACGCCCTGCACGAGCGCGCCCATATCTCCGGTCGCACTGGGACCAGTGGCGAAAATCAGCGATTCGCGTCCCACCTCGAACTCGGCACTGAGCCAGTCGAACGCCGACGAGAGGTCCGGTTCGATGTCCTGTTCTCGCAGGACGGCGACGTGTCTTTCGGGATAGAGCGAGACGAACTCATCACCTCCGGACCGCGACTCGACCGCGACAGCCCCCAGCGAGGAGATGCCGAGCCGAGAACCGGTCACGCCCGTCACTGCGTCGCGTAATTCCGACGGCGAGGGGTCGACTGTTATCGGTAGCCCCGACAGAGAGAGGTCGGTGAAGGGCAACGGTGCGCCGACCGCCGGTCGCTCGATGGCCGCCAGCATTGCGTCCTCGACGCCGTCGGGCGTGACCACTGTCGACTCCACGTCCGCCGCCGACAGGGATTTCCGGAACTCCTGTACTGCGGTCGTACTCATGGTCAACCCAAAGTACCCTCCAGAGATAAAACTTGTACCGTATCGGTCCGGTCTCCCGCTGTAGTCAGCGAGGTCCGCCGTTTAATTCGATCCGCTGAGAGTCGATAGCCACGAGCCACGGCGGCGACGAGCGGGCGCCGGGGGAACATTCATTGTACTCTCCGACGATGCGGGAGTATGTCGGATACCCAGTCATCAGAGCGCCCTGTCGCAGTCGTCACGGGCGCGAGCACAGGCATCGGGAAGGCAACCGCCGAACAGTTTCTCTCCGATGGCTATCGGGTCGTCGCCACGTCACGCGACCGGGACCGGCTGGAGACAGCACAGGACGACCTCGGGGCGGACGACGTACTCGTGGTTCCAGCCGACGTGACCGACAACGGCGACGTTGATAGACTCGTCTCGACCGCTCTCGACGAACTGGAACGGATCGACGTGCTCGTGAACAACGCGGGACGGGTCGGCCCCGTTGAAGCGTTCCACGACGTCGACGTCGAAGAGTGGCACCGGACGTTCGACGTCAACGTCTACGGAGTCGTCAGGCTGACCCGGGCCGTCGTGCCCCACATGCGAGAGCGAGGTTCGGGCGCGATTGTCAACATCGCATCCGAATCCGGTGTCCAGCCGGACCCGATAATAGCACACTACAACGCTACGAAGGCAGCGCTGATCAACATGACAAAGACGCTCTCGAAGGCGTACGGGGAGGACGGGATACGGGTCAACGCCGTCTCGCCTGCCGCCACACTGACTCCTATGCTCGAAGGACTGCTCCAGGATATCGCCGACGAGAAAGGAGTCGGATTCGAACAGGCCAAATCGGAGTGGCTCGCCGAGGACCGATCGAACATCGTCCTCGAGCGAACGTCCGAGCCCGAGGAGGTCGCGGCGGTCATCGGATTCCTCGCGAGCGACGACGCATCGTTCGTGACGGGTGCGAACTACCGAGTCGACGGCGGTTCCGTCGCCAGCATCGACACATAACCTCTGGGCTACTGGGAGACCTGTCCCGCCCAGTCAGCACTGGAACCGTTCGAGTGTGTCCATCTCGAGGTCGATACCCAGCCCGGGACCGTCCGGGACTGCAACGGTACCGTCCTCTCGCACGTCGAATCCTGACCCGGCGAGTTCCTCGCGGAGCGGGTTGGCGGAATTGTCGAACTCCAGCCATGGACGACCGGGCACCGTCGCGAGTAACTGGAGACTAGCGGCGATCGCGACCGGCGTCCCCCAGACGTGCGGGACGACCGGGACGTTCCGGGCGGCCGCGCTGTTGGCGATTCGACAGGCGGCCGTCAGTCCACCGACGTTGCACACGTCCGGTTGCGCGACGTCGACGGCACCGGCCTCAAACAGGTCGTCGAAGTCGGTCGGCGTGTGACACTCCCCGCCCGCTATCCTGAGGTCGAGGGCACTGCGGAGGTGGCTGTATCCGCTGACGTCCTCCGGGGGGACCGGTTCCTCGAACCAGTAGACGTCGAGGTCTTCGAGGGCGCGACCGACGTCGCGTGCGGTTCCCGCGTCGTACGCGTAGTTCGCGTCGACCATCAACGTCGCGTCGCCGATGGCTTCTCTGACATGGCGGACAAGTTCGACGTCGGCGTCGGGTCCGTGTCCCAGCAGTGAGAGGCCGATCTTGGCCTTGATCGCATCGAAGCGGTCCGCGTTCCGTTCGGCCTCGGCAGCGATACGGTCGTACTGTTCGGAGAGAGACGCATCGTGTTTGAAGTAGTGCCCGGTCGCGTAGCCGCGAACCGCGTCGTGACACCGGCCGCCGAGCAGAGTGGATACCGGTTCGTCGCGGAGTTTTCCCCGAAGATCCCACAGCGCCACGTCGACACCGCTGATCGCGGGAAGTGGGACGACTGACTGGTAGGCTGCACGGGCCTGGTCACGGAGGTCACGATGGATGCGTTCGACCGCGGTCGGGTCGCGATTCTCGACGACCGGTGCGATGAAGTCCTCGACGGTCTCTCTCGACCCCGCGATAGGACCCCAACACTCGCCCCAGCCGACGGTGCCGTCGCTCGCCTCGATGCGAACCAAGAGCGCGGTCCGCTCGGCGACCCACGCCTGGGAGTACCCGAACGGTTCGTCGAGCGGCGACCGGAGCGCAACCGTATCGACTGATTCGACGTGCGGCGAAGACATGGGACAGAGATGCAATCCCTCCCGCTTAGGTGTTCGGGCAGTGGTCCGTCCCGTCCACCACTGCGAGGGTGACGCTCCAAACAGCGAGTGACTGTCAGACCCCGTCGACAACCGGGTTCTCGAGTGTGCCGATCCCTTCGACTTCAGCTTCGACGGTATCGCCGGGCGACAGCAGTTCGGGCGGTTCGCGGGAGATGCCGACACCGGCCGGGGTCCCAGTCGGGATGACGTCACCCGGTTCGAGCGTCATGGCGTGGCTGACGTATTCGACCAGTTCCGGTACGTCGAAGATGAACTGGTCGGTGTTCGAGTCCTGCTTCGTCTCGCCGTTGACCCGCAGTGTCACGTCCGTCGCATTCGGGTCGAACTCCTCGCCAGTCGCGAGTGCCGGCCCCATCGGGGCGAACGTGTCGAAGCCCTTGCCCCGAAACCACTGGCCGTCCGCAAACTGTGCGTCGCGACCACTGACGTCGTTGAAAACTGTGTATCCCGCAACGTACTCACCAGCGTTGGCGGCTTCCACCCGGTGGGCGGTTCGCCCGATGACGACTCCGAGTTCGACCTCGTAATCGACCTCCTCAATGCCCGGCGGGATCCGTATCGGAGCCCCAGGGTCAGTCACGGCGGTCGGTGCCTTGGCGAACAGGAGCGGTTCTTCGGGGAGGTCCTCTCCGACTTCCTCGGCGTGGTCCCGGTAGTTCAGACCGATACAGATGATCTTCCCGAGATCAGGGACCGGTGCGTGCAGCCGAACGTCTTCTGCAGGCAACCCAGGTAACGCGTCTTCGGCCGTGAGGTGACCGAGATACCGACGATAGCTCTCGTTCGTGAACGCAGTCAGGGACGGTGTCCCGACCGGGACGTCGACGAGCGGATACACGGTTCCGTCAGCGAGGAGGCCCCAGTCGCTCGGGCCGCCAGCACTGTATCTGACGAATTGCATCGTTTCATATGGTCGACGGTGCGTATTTAGTTGTTTCTGTGTCCACGTCACCCACAGTTCGCTGTATCTCCGTCGTCGATACTCGCTCACGGTGCCGTCCTCTTCCGGCGACCGGCCTGGCCGCCGACCAAGACCTGTACAGCACCACCGCGTTCGGTTCACCCATGTTTTTCCCGGAGCGTCACTTTCCGGATCTTCCCCGTCGCCGTCTCCGGAAGGCTGTCGACGAACTCGACTTCAGTCGGACACTTGTAACTAGCGAGGTGGTCGCGTGCGAATTCCGTGATCTCGTCTGTGGTAAGTGACGCCGGTTCAGTCGACACGACGATGGCTTTCGGCGTTTCACCCCACTTCTCGTGTGGGACGCCGATAACGGCGACGCTCGCCACTCCCGGGTGTTCGTGGAGAGCGTCCTCCACCTCGACGCTCGATATGTTCTCACCGCCGCTGATGATGATGTCTTTCTTCCGGTCTTTGATCTTGACCATCCCGTGTTCGTCGATGGTCGCGATGTCCCCAGTGTGGAACCAGCCGTCGACGCGGTCGTGAAATGCCTCCTCGGTCTGATCCGGTTTGTTCCAGTACCGGTCCATGACCTGGTTCCCCCGAACGACGATCTCGCCCATCGTCTCGTCGTCGCGAGGGACGTCACTTCCCGTCTCGTCGACGACTCGCAGACGGGTCCCGAGCATCGCTGACCCCTGTCGAGTTTTGACCGCGAATCGCCCCTCACTGTCGATCAGCCGTGGCGAATTGCTCGTCGTGATCAGGGGACCGGTCTCGGTCAACCCGTACACGTGGAGGATACGCCAGCCCAGCTCGTCTTCGACGGTACGGATCACCGATTCCGGCGGTGGACTCGCCGCTGTGGCAACTCTGACTGGCACATCCCCTTCGGAACCGACGTCGTGTGCCCCGTAGTATTCGATAAGCTGGTCAAGGACGACCGGTGCTGCACAGAAATACGTAACGTCCTGTGAGTGGATCCGTCTGAAGGCGCTTTCCGGTTCGAACGTCCGCTGACAGACGTGTACCCCGCCGACACCGGTGACCACGTACGGGTACCCCCATCCGTTGACGTGGAACATCGGGAGCGTCCACAGATACACGTCGTCGTCTTCGATCTCCGTGTGATGTGTGGTGACGAGCGCGTGCCAGTGTTCGGTCCGGTGCGTACGGACGACGCCTTTCGGCTCGCCGGTCGTCCCGCTCGTGTAATTGATCGTCGCGGGATCTTCCTCTTCGATGTCGGGTCGTTCCGGTGCCGTCGGCCGCGAGGAAGCGAGGAGGGGTTCGTACGCTCGCCAATCCCCTCCGAGACCATCGTCCCCGTGAACGATCCAGTGCTGGGCGGGTACTGAATCGCGGATCGGTTCGAGCTTCTCGACGTACTCGTGGTCTGCGATAACAGCCGACGCATCACAGTCGGCAAGAATGTACTCGTAATCCTCCGGGATCAACCGATAGTTGAGGGGGACCGTCACCATGCCGAGCTGGTTTATCGCGAACATCGACTCCAGGAACCAGTGGGTGTTCGGCGAGAGGATTGCGACGCGTTCCCCACGTTCGAGACCGAGGTCGGACAGCGCGTTCGAGACTCGGTCGACTCGTTCGCCGAACTCGTCGTAGGTGTACTCGGTCCCGTCGTGAGCGACCACTCCCACCCGGTCGCCGTACAGGTCAACCGCACGGTCCAGAAAATCCAGCGTAAGCATTGGCTGGCGCATGTCGATCGGTGATTTGGTAGTCTGTGACATAGTTGTTGTGCCGCGTCTCGGACGGCCATTGGTACCACCATACTGGCAGTAGAATTACTTTTTTCGGCAGAATTAAACGTAACTGCTACGAGATACTGATCGTGCCCGATCCGTATATCAGCGCCGTCGGACTATCACCGATCGGTTCGACCGATCTCACTGGACGAGACCTGTTTACAGCCGCTCTGACGGAAGCGTTCGAAGGATTACCTCCGCCAGCGGACGTCGTCGACGCGGTGTACGTCGGCAATCAGTCCGAACTGTACGAACACCAGATCATGTACGGGACAATCGTCGCGGAGTGGTGTGGACTGCGGTTCGCTCCAGCAGAGCGAGTCGAAGGGTGTGCTGCTGCCGGCGCGCTCGCGCTCCGACACGCGGTGAGAGACGTCCGTACCGGGACCCACGACGCCGTCCTCGCCTGTGGGATCGAGAAGATGACCGCAGGGGGGTCCGAGCTGGCGACCGAGTCGCTGTCGGCAGCGTTCGACCGGCCGCTCGAACAGCGGGCGGGTGTCACCGCACCGAGCCAGTACGCGCTCCTGGCACAGCGGTATCTACACGAGACGGACGCCACCGAGGAGGACCTCGCGAAGGTCGCCGTCAAGAACCACGAGAACGCGTCGAGAAACCCCCGTGCACAGTTTCAAAGCGAGATCGACGTGGAAACCGTGCTGGAGTCGGACTACGTCGCCAGACCGCTGAAACTGTTCGACTGTGCGCCGGTCAGTGACGGGGCGGCGGCCGTGTTGGTCACTAACGAGGAGGTCGCGTCGACACTCGGTTCGAGCGACGAACAGGTGCAGGTCTCCGGCGTCGGCGCCGCATCGAACAATATCGCCGTCGCAGAACGTGACCTGACGTTCATCGAAGGCGCAAACGTCGCAGCAAACCGGGCGTACGACCAGGCCGACCTCTCGGCGAAGGACGTCGACGTTGCCGAGGTTCACGACGCCTTCACCGTCTGTGAACCGCTGCTGGCCGAGGCCGTCGGCTTTGCCCCTCGCGGCAGGGGATTCGAGAGCGCACTGCATCCGTCCGAGCGGTCGGCAGAGTGGACCGACGTCCGACTCAGTACGAGCGGAGGGCTCAAAGCTCGCGGTCACCCGATCGGTGCGACTGGCCTGGCGCAGGCAGTCGAAGTATACGAACAACTGACTGAAACGGCGACATCCGATCGCCAGGTTCCGGACGCTCGAACTGGTCTCCTGGTGAACGAAGGTGGCGTCGCGGACGCCGTAACCGTCGCACACGTACTGACAACGGAAGGGATTTCCAATGAGTGATGACAGCCATACCGACCCAACCGACACTGACGACAGCCACCCGCCTCGGTCTCCGGACGTGGTAACACCGGAGAGTCCGTATACGATTCCGGGCTTTTTCACTGCTCTCACAGAGGGCCGCCTCCTCGGTGCCCGCTGTCTCGACTGTGAGACCCGACTGGTTCCGCCACGACCGGCGTGTTACTCCTGTGGCAGCCGGGATCTCGAGATCGAACCACAGCCGAAAGACGGCACGGTGTACTCGTACACCGAAGTCGCCCGTCCCGCCTCGCAGTTCGCGGACGACGCGCCGTTTACCGTCGCGATTGTCGAGCTCGACACCGGTGCAAAACTGACCGGCCGTCTAGAGACACCGTACGACGAAACGGAGATCGGGATGCCCGTCCGGTGGACCGTTCGTGCCGGCGAGAACCTCCCCGACTCCGGGCTCGAACACGAACGGGACTGGCCGCTTCCCGTCTTCGAATCGGCGTAAAAAGCGCGAGTTACGACAGCACCGAATCCGCACGGTTCATCGCCGCCTCTACCAGGTCGGCTTCGACTGGGACGAGTGGCGGACGAACGTCGTTTGACGTGATGATTCCGCGTTCGGCGAGCACTGTTTTCGTCACCGGCGCAAACCCCTCAGCCCGGCCTCGTTCGAAAAGCGGGACGACCGCGTCTCGGTGGATATCGTCCGCTCGGTCCGATTCCGGTGCGTCGATGATCTCGACGAAGGCGTCGGGCATCACGTTCGATAGCATGTTCATACCGCCGTCGAACCCCGTTCGCATCGAAGCGAGCAAGAGCGAGTCGAACCCCTGTAGCAGGAGAAACTCCTCCGGGACTTGGTCTTCGACCCGAGAAGCGTACGTGAGGTCTCCACTGGCGTCTTTGAGTCCGACGACCGATCCGTGAGTCGCCAGTTCGCCGACTGTCCCTGACGGTATCGGTTCCCCGACGTAGGCAGGATTGTTGTAGAGTACAACCGGTATCGGACTATCGTCGGCGATTCGCTCGAAAAACTGCCGGAGTCCGCCGGGCTCGTTCGAGGTGTGAAAATAGGGGGCTGTCACTACGGCGGCGTCGGCGCCGATATCGGCTGCAGTCTCGATCCACGCGACGGCCTCCTCGACTGCCGTCCCGGTTCCACCGACGACGACTGACACGTCGGCCGGCGTCACGTCGATCGTCCGACTCACGACTCGGCGACGCTCCTCGGCGGTGAGACTCGCGAACTCACCGGTCGTCCCGCAGGGGAACACCCCATCGACACCGCCCTCGACGAGATGTGCGAGCAGTCGGTCGTACGATTCCCAGTCAATCTCGTGCCCATCGAAGGGGGTGACGACCGGTGTCGTCATTCCTCGAAGGCTGTCACGAATATCGGTCATTCTGTATTCCTGTGTTCTACTGTACAGGTGCCCTTTCTGAGTTGATCACAGCGTATGCTCGGATCCGTAGTCACGCGCTCCATCCACCGTCGACGGTTAGCACCGACCCAGTCGCGTACGTACTCGCGTCGGACGCCAGGAAGACCGCGCCGCCGACGATCTCTTTCGGTTCAGCGAAACGGCCCAGGAGGTGTTGTTTTCGCATCTCCTCGTACCACTCCTCGTCTTCCATGGCTTCCCGAACGAGCCTCGTCTTCGTGTACCCGGGGGACATCGCGTTCACCCGCACGTCCGGCGCCCACTCGGCAGCGAGAACCTCGGTGAGCTGGACAACGCCCGCTTTGCTCGCAGAATACGCCGACTGTTCCGACCCGGTATTGAACGCTCTCCCGGAGGCCATGTTGACGAGCGAACCATCCCCGCGGTCAACCAGATGCCGACCGAGCACCTTCGCACAGACGAACATGCCGGTGAGGTTCACTTCGAGGACGTGGTTCCAGTCTTCAAGGCTCAATTCGAACACGCTCTGTCGGACGTTCGTTCCCGGGATGTTGAAGACGATACTGTAATCTCCAAATCGGTCGAGCGTGAACTCACGAAGCGATTCCACGGATTCGGGGTCGGTGACGTCGACGCGTTTCGAAACAGCGTCGTCACCCAACAGGCCAGCAACGTCCTCGGCACCGTCCGAATCGATGTCGGCGACGATGACCGAAGCCCCGCACTCGGCCAGGCCATATGCGATCGCTCTACCGAGGCCGGAGGCTGCACCCGTCACAATCGCAGTCTTGTCTGAAAGAGAGTAGAGCGACGCCGGATCGAAGCGCCACTCTGATTCGATGTTAGCCACACTCAACAAGACGCACGTTATATAATAACTGTTTTGGACGTATTATTTCACTTCACGCACGGGGGGACATCAGGACAGTGAACGGCTCGTACCCGAGAATCTTAGCGTCGTCTTTCTGTCGGGCCAGTACCATCGGAAAAAAGGCGGACGACGAGTGATGCCGTAGAGTATCGCTCCTGGCGATAGGTGCTGTGCGTAGTCGGTCCGGTTTCACCGCCACTCCCCGTAGACGTCTGGCAGTTCCGCGTCCTGCCAGTAACTGTCCTCGAGCGTCGTCAGGTTCTCATCGGGGTTCTCCGGGTAGTGAATGTTCCCGTCGGGGTCCCAGCGGAATCCGTACTCGCCGAGCACCTGCGCCGCCTGATCCGGGTCGAATTCGAACGGCGAGACGCGATCCGTCGGCGCCACCCAGAACTCCAGTCCGGGTGTGAACATCGTGGTCAGCACCTGCCCGAAGCCACCGCCGCCGACTTCGAGCCACGACTCGCGGTCGTAGGTGTGCGCTACCCCTTCCCGAAGCTCCCGGTACTTGAAGGGGTTGTCCTCACCCGGATCCATGTTGAACGTCCCGTAATGGATGGACGTCATCAGGTTGTTCAGCAACTCGAGGTGGTCCATCTGCCGGAGGCGAGTTAGCTGGTCCGGCGGGAGATTGTACGGAACCATGTCCGCCTCTTGGGCTTCGACCGCAGCGGCCGCCGAAGAGGAGTCCGACGCCTGGATCCGGACGAGCCGGTCTATGTTCGGCGCGAACTGGTGTGCGTCGTGGGACTCGAGGATCAGTTGCTCGCCGGTCTGCCAGTCCGAGAACTGGAATGGGCCGCTCCCGACGAGTGGCGGGTCGTTGCCTGGCTGGTCCCAGCCGGACGGATCGTCGACACCTTCGAGAAGGTGACTCGGGAGTATCCCCGAGTTACGGCCCGCCAGGGCGCGCGTCATGAACGTCGCGTCGGGACTGCTGAGGTTGAACGTCACGTCGAGGTCCGTCTCGGCTACGACCTCGTCCATGTTCTGGAGAACGCCCGCGAAGCCCGGGTTCTGTTCGGCGCCGTACGTGTAGGTAAACACGATGTCTTCGGCGGTAACGGGTTCTCCGTCGTGGAATTCCAGGCCCTCGCGGAGCGTTACTTCGATCGTTGTGTTGTCGGTAAACTCGATCGACTCCGCGGCCCAGGGCGTCGGGAGGTATCCCTCGTCGGGGTTTGGCCACGCGAGGCGGTCGAACATCAGCCGGACGTGGTCACGGTCGACACGACCTCGCTGTGCCGACATCGGGTCCAGCGTCGTGAGCTGTTCCTGCGAAATCGTGATCAGTTCGTTGTTCGGCGTCTCCACGTTGACCATGTTCCGGGTCGCTGCGAGGCCGTTCTCAAGGAAGGGTTCCACGTTGCTCACCCTGTTTACGTTGTACGGCATCGCGCGCTCCTGAACCATGATCGGAACGGTGACGAACTCCTCTTCGACCAGATACTCCTGACACTGGAAAACCAGCTCCTGGCGCTCGTCGTCGTCGACCGCTCCGGCCTGTTGGGAGAGGAGGTCCTGATACTCCGGGTTCCAGTGATTCGCGACGTTGCCACCACCGGGCGCGAGGTTGACCTCACCTGCAGCATCACGAACAGGGCGATCCGGGTCGAACCCGTCCAGCCACCGCAGGTTCATGATGTCGTGATTCCTGGCGGTGAACGTCTGGTCGAGGTGTGCCTGCAACTCCCGGACGTTGTACTCGACGTCGAAGCCGAGATCCCGGAGGATCGCCGCGTGTTCCTCGCCGTAGTAGAACCTGGCCGAGAAGTCCGCGTTCAGGTTCTCGTACACGAGCGTTTCGACGGGGTCGCCCGCAGGGCTCTCCTCTACGTACTCGTCGGGAATTCCGGAGACGCCACCACTACCGCCGCCGTCTCCGCCGTCTCCGCCATCGCCGCCGTCTCCGCCATCGCCGCCGTCTCCGCCATCGCCACCGTCACCGCCGTCGCCGCCATCACCGGGGGTAGCAGTTCCGTCACCGCCACCACACCCGGCGAGGAGCGCGGTTCCACCGACTCCCAGCGCCTTCAACAGTTTTCGTCGTGACTGCTTTGCCTCAGCTATCGGGAAGGATCGATCCTTCTTGGGGCTATTAGAATCGCCTGTCATATGCTATCCAATAACCAAGAGCAGTTACACGTATATATATGTGTGTGGATAATTTAAGGGATAAACCACACGAAAGATAATACATACGGTGTCGAATACCCGCCGAAATACATCGAACGGTCTCGCGAAACTTGATATTGAGCTCTCGCGTCGGAATACCCCGTACTGGTCGAGTGAGCTGGACAGGTCTCGGCCGGGACATCACGGGCCGATAGAGCCGCCAGACGGCAGTAAGTTTAAGTCTCTCCGTTTGGTCCGATCTAATCGCTAACGATTTATGAGTCAGAACCTCCAAAAGTATGTCGCACGGCGTATAGGGCAACTGGTGATCACGTACTTTGCCTTCCTCACGCTGTTGTTCGTGATCTTCAGACTGGCCCCAGGGGATCCGACGTCAATGTACCTCATCGAAGGGATGACACCTGAGGCCCGGCAGGAACTGCTGGCCGACCTCGGACTGAACAGACCGATGCACGAGCAGTATCTGGAGTTCTTGAGACAGACCGCCACTCTCGACCTCGGGGAGTCCTACCGGTACAGCGCACCTGTGTCGGACATCGTCATCACCAAGTTCTGGAACACCATCTTCCTCATGGGACCGACGTTCCTGATAGCGTACGTGCTCGGAGTCGCCGTCGGAGCGTTCATCGGATGGGTCCGAGGTACTGCAAAAGAAAAGGCCGGTGTGGTTCTGACCCTCGTCGCTCGGTCATCTCCGGAGTTCTGGATCGGGATCCTTGTCGTGGGCGTGTTCGCGTTCTCGCTCAACTGGTTTCCGACTGGTGGAATGCGCTCCCCCGGATTTATCGCGGATTCGTTCTGGGACCGCTATCTCGCCGTCGACTTCCTCAAACACCTGTTCTTACCGATGCTGACGGGGGTGATATTTTATATGGCGACGCCATCATTGCTGATGCGAAGCAGCATGATACAGGTCCTAGATGAGGATTTCATCGAGATCAAGAAAGCCGAAGGTCTCCCGGAATACGTCATCATGTACAAGCACGCGGCCAGGAACTCGATACTCCCGATAACGACGGTAGCTGCCCTGGTCGTCGGCCTCTCACTGGGTGGGTCTCTCGTCATCGAAACCGTGTTCAGCTGGCCCGGGATGGGTCGTGAGATGGTCCAGTCAGTACAGTTCAACGATTACGCGGTCGCACAGGCGATCTTCTTCCTGATGGGTAGCGTCGTCATCTTCATGAACTTCGTGGCAGACCTCGCCTACGTCTACCTCGACCCGAGGGTGAAATACGAATGAGCACCTCACTGACCGACCGGCTGATGGATCGGATCGGCACGCTGCCGGGTAGCAGGTTCGTCAACCGGCGCCGCCTCAAACGCTACAAGAGCGACGTCATCGGGATCAAAAACATCGTCCTGAGCGACTGGCTCGCGAGGTTCGGGATCGTCGTACTGCTGGTCTTCACGTTCATGGCGCTGTTTGGTCCGTACATCACACCCTACGAACCCGACGCAGTTCATCGAGAGGACGGCGAAGTGCTCAGGTCTGCGTCGCCGGCCGAGGCCGAGGGACACCTGCTCGGGACGACGAACTACGGGGGTGACGTGCTCTCGCAACTCATCGTTTCGGCGCGCGTCTCCGTCGGAGTCGGCCTGTTTGCAGCCCTGATCGCGGTGTTCATCGGAACGAACGCCGCGCTGATCAGCGGATACTACGGCGGGTGGGCCGACGACATTCTCATGCGGGTCGTGGACATCGCGTACGGTCTACCCTTCCTCCCGTTCGTGATCGTCCTCGTGTTCATCTTCGGGACGAGTATACAGAACATCATCCTCGTAATCGGGTTAATCCTCTGGCGGGACTCCGCCCGGGTCATACGATCCGAAGTATTGACGCAGAAACAGCGACCGTACGTCGAGTCCGCGAAGGCCGTTGGAGCCAGCGACCTGCGGATCCTGTACAAACACATCTTCCCGAACGTTCTCCCACTGGCAGGACTCTACATGGCCTTTGCAGTCGCCTATGCAGTCATCTACGAGGCGAGCCTCGCGTTCCTCGGATACGGAGACCCGGAAGTATACTCGTGGGGACAGATGCTCTTCCAGGCGTACAACTCGGGCGCCATCCGATACGCCTGGTGGTGGGTCTTCCCCGCTGGGATCTGCATCATGTTGCTCGTCTCGTCCGTGTTCTTCGTCGGGCGTAGCCTTGAGGAGATAACCAACCGGGAGCTGAGACACTAATGCTGGAAATCACCGACCTCGAAACGCGGTACAGGACCGACGAGGGCGACGTCCACGCGGTCGACGGCGCCTCGTTCACGCTAGACAGACAGGAGACGCTCGGACTCGTCGGCGAGTCCGGCTGTGGCAAGACGACGCTGGCGAAGTCGATCATCGACCTGTTGCCGAGAAACGGCGACGTGGCCGGCGGTTCCATCAGGCTTCACGACACGGAAATCACCGACCTCTCCGAGAAGGAACTGCGAAGACAGATCCGCTGGCAGGAGATCTCGATGATCCCCCAGACCGCGATGAACGGGCTGGACCCGGTAAAGACGGTCGGAGCGCAGATCGTCCAGGTCATCCGTACGCACGAGGACGTCTCGAAAGACGAAGCGCGCGAACGTGCCAGAGACCTGTTCGAGACGCTCGGCCTCGAACCCGACCGGGTCACGAACTACCCCCACCAGTTCTCCGGCGGGATGGCACAGCGAGCCATGATCGCACTCGCGCTGGCGTTGAGTCCCTCGGTCATCCTCGCGGACGAACCGACGACTGCCCTTGACGTGATGATCCAGGACCGCATCCTCCGGTTGATAAACGACCTGCAGGAGGAGTTCGAGATGGCGATGATCATGATCACTCACGACATGTCCGTCGTCTCGGAGACCTGCGATACGATCGCCGTGATGTACGCCGGCCGGGTCGCCGAGTACGCCGACACCGAGACGATCATCAAGAACCCTCGCCACCCCTACACGATGGGAATGCGAAACGCGTTCCCGGACATCAGCCAGGACGTGCAGGACCTCGTCTCGATACCCGGCGAACCACCGGACCTCGTCGAACCTGAAGCGGGGTGCAGGTTCGCGCCGCGGTGTCCGTTCGCGGTCGAAGAGTGCTGGAACGAAGACCCCGAACCCGAGGAGTTCGAAGAAGGCCACATCGTGGAGTGTCACCGGGCCGACGAGGCCGAGACGCTCAGAGAGGAAGCCAACGACAGAGAGACCTGGCAAGAGATGGCCGAGACTGACGACCCAACGATGGTGGGTACCCATGACTGACGCCAAAATCGAGGCAAAGGGCCTGAAAAAGTACTACACGGCCGACGACGACCTGTTCGCCCGACTGTTCGGCTGGGGAGAGCCCAAACAGGTGAAAGCGGTCGACGGCGTGGACCTCACGGTCAACGAGGGAGAGGCAGTCGGTGTCGCGGGCGAGAGCGGCTGTGGCAAGACCACGCTCGGGAAGACGCTGCTCAAGTTGCTGGAACCGAACGGCGGAAGTATCCACTTCGACGGGTACGACATCACTGACTCCTACGACATCGGTGAAACGGACTTCCGAACTGAAGCACAGATCATCCATCAGGATCCGTTCCAGTCGCTCAACCCCCGATTCACCGTCTTCGACTGGGTCAAAGAGCCGCTCGACATCCACAATATCGGCACGCCCGAAGAGCGCGAGGCCCGCGTCATGAAATACATCGAACGGGCGGGACTCCGTCCCGCGGAGGCATACGCCAGTGAGTACCCCTCGGAACTGAGCGGTGGCGAACGACAGCGGGTCAGCATCGCACGTGCTATCGTTCTCGAACCGTCGTTCCTCCTCGCGGACGAACCGGTCAGTATGCTGGACGTGAGTGTCAGAGCCAGCGTACTCGATCTGCTGGACAACCTCCAGAACGAGCTCGGTCTCTCTATCATGTACGTCAGTCACGACCTCTCCCTGCTCAAACACGTCTGTGACCGGATCGTCATCATGTACCTGGGGAAAGTCGTCGAAGAGGGACCCGCAAAACGGGTGATAAACGAACCGAAACATCCCTATACGAAGGCACTCGTCTCCTCGACTCCGGTAATCAACCCCGACGCGGAACGGCAACCGATCGAGATCGAAGGTGAAGTTCCGGACCCGGTCAACCTCCCGCCCGGGTGTCGGTTCGCTCCTCGCTGTCCGGAAGTGCGGTCGGAATGCAAGGAGGCGGAACCGAGGCTGTACGATGTCGCTGAGGACCAGGTCGCCCGCTGTGTGCTCTACGACGAGGAGGTCGACGGAGGCGTTGGCAGTCAACTCGAAGCCGGATTCACGTCGACCGAAGCCAGTCAGACCGACTGACCCCCAGCACTGGCCGGCGAACTCTCTCAGTCGTCTGCTGCTCGCGCCAGTTCTTCGGTGGTCAGCGCTTCGGTGACTGCCTCACAGAACACCGGCAGATCGTCCGGACACCGACCCGTGACGATCGTCCCGTCCCGAAGGGCACCGACGTCTTCGACCGTCGCACCGGCGTTTTCGAGGTCGGTATGGACGGCCTGCCACGCACAAACCTCTCGGCCGTCGAGGAGATCGGCCTCAGCCAGCATCCACGGGCCGTGACAGATCGCAGCGACGATTTTGCCTGCTTCGTAGGCCTCCTTCGTGAACTCGACGACCTCCGGAACAGTACGCAGGTGGTCCGGAGAGAAACCACCGGGGTAGAGGACACAGTCGAGTTCCGCCAGATCCAGGTCCTCGAAATCGGTAACTGTGTAATGGGTACCCTCCGCCAACACGATAGGCGGCGCCGGCGTCCCGAACCGTCCCCGGACCGGTTCCTCGTCCGACCCCTCGTGAGCGTTGAACCCGACGTTCATCGGAACGAGCCGGACGTCTGCCCCCTCGTGGGACAACTGAAGGAGACAGTATTCCATTTCGATATCCTCGAACTCGTGGCTGACGATGACTGCGATCGTCTTATCTTCGAGTGTCATGCTGTATCACACCGTGAGAGTTGTTCGACAGTCGGCTTAAATCTTTGGCGCACCGGAAGTACAGCTCCGGTCTCCCGACTCGGTACTCCGTGTCGAACCCGAGACAGCGGTCGGTTTCAGAAGACCTGCCAGCCCCCGTCGACGAACACCAGGTCGCCGGTGATATACTTCGCCGCCTCACTGGCGAGGAACAGATACGCGCCAGCGACGTCCTCGGGTGTACCGGCCCGACCGAGGGGCACGTCTTTGATCAGGTCGCCGGATTGGGCGGCTTCCTTGGCCTCCTCGGTCCACCCCTCGATGAACTCCGTCGCGATCTGTCCCGGTCCGACTGCGTTGACCCGGATCCCGTGTTCGGCGAGTTCCAGTGCGGATCCACGCGTGATCATCCGGACAGCACCCTTGGTCGAGTCGTACTGTACCTGATCGAACTGGGCGTAGCTGGAGCTGATCGAGGCCGTATTGACGATCGAACCGGACACGCCGCGGTCGATCATGTCGTTCGCTGCGGCCTGGATACCGTAGTATACGCCCTTGGCGTTGACCTGGTGGATCCGTTCGAAGTCCTCGGGTTCGAGTTCGAGAATGGACCCTTCAATGAACAATCCCGCGTTGTTGATCATGACGTCGACACCGCCGTACTCCCGAGCGCAGGACACCAGTTCTCGCGTCTGGTCGGGCTCGGTCACGTCCGTCCGAACAAACTCGGCGGTACCGCCGTCATCCTCGATCGCCTCGTGCGTTGGAACCTCCGCGTCCTTCGGTTCCACTTCGATGTCACCGATCAGGACCGTCGCACCTGCGTCGGCGAAACGGAGCGCGATCTCGCGGCCGATACCCGAAGTGGCACCGGTGACGACGACAGTCTCCTCTCCGAAATCTGGGTGTAGCTTACCCATGGGCGGAATTCCCGGGGACGTGACTAATAATTTATCCCCATCCGTAGTTCGGGTTCTCGGATAGGCCGACTCCACCATCGTCTGTCCGTCCCGAACGTCGTCTAGAGAGCGACTCTGGACATGAGCCGACGGTTTCGAATACCGGGTCCACCACGGCCACGTCCTGTTTGCAACAATATTGGAAAAACTGGTGATCGAAACTCACTCCATCCACCACCATCGACGCACCGTGGTAGAGTCGTTTCGGCCGCGGACCGCCCTCAGATGTCGTCCTGGACAACGCTTTTGAACTCGGCTCTCAATCCACGAACGATGCCGAGAATTGGCGACTCTAGTTCCGGGGATCACCGGATTCAGGCACTCGACATGGCGTTCGAGATTATCGACGTATTGCAGGAACGCGGTGCTGCTGGGGTCTCGGAAATAGCGACAGTCCTCGACGTTCCCACGAGTACCGCGTATGTGTATCTCTCGACGCTGGAAGATATCGGGTATCTCACGAAACAGGATAGCCAGTATAGGGTCAGTCTCAGATTTCTCGAAGTCGGAGGCCGCCTTCGTCACCAGTTCGAGATCTTCCACTCCGCTCGACAGCAGATCGACGAACTCTCGACCCGGACGGGGGAAGTTGCCAATCTCGGTGTCGAAGAGGACGGACGACGCGTCCTCCTGTACACTGCCGAGCCACCGGAGGGGGTATTCGACAACTCTCCGACCGGGCGGTTTACGCGGATGCACTGGACCGCCCTGGGAAAAGCGCTCCTCGCTCAACTTTCGGACGAGCGTATCGACGAACTCGTCTCCGAGGAAGGGCTCCCACCTGCCACGGACCAGACGATAACCGATCCCGACGCCCTCTGGGAGGACATCGAGCGGGTACGTGAACGTGGCTACTCAGTCGAAGACGAAGAGAACCACGAAGGGATCCAGGCTTTCGGCATCCCGATATCGAACGATCGCGACACGCCGATACCGAGTGCCGTCTCCATATCGGGGCCGAAGCACCGAGTTGCCGACGAGGAAACTGCCAGCGACCTTCTGGACGAACTACAGCGAACGGCGAACGTCATTCAACTCGAATATCAACACTACTGAGTAATTACCGAATACTAACAGTTCCGTCCATTCGGATCCGACTATCTAGTCACTGATGGCGGAATTGCAAAGATGAAGTCAGAGGAATCAGACGAAACTCGGGCCCTCTACGGATTCTGTTTCCGCCTCTCGCCACGAATGAGAAGGGGACCAATCCAATACTTCGGAGGCCCGTCGGTGCGAGATCGCCGACTGGTCCCCGGCAATATCACATCGCTCCGGTAGCCCGCCATAACACGCCTCGATGGCGTCCAGCGTGTCGACGTCAAGGTAATTGTCGTCAGCAACTGCCATGAACCGCTCGTGGCCGTCGATTTCGGCTTCGATCGCGCGTTCGACCTGCGAAACCACGTCACGGATATCGACGTAGGAAAAGAAGTTCCCGGCTGCGTTGTGGCTGGTCACGCCGAAGTGGTCGCGGAAATCAGCCGTCTCGATGTCGAAGTGCTCGCGTATCGTGTTCGTCTGGTACTCTCCCGGATAGTTTATCCACGACGGCCGGATCGACGTGACGGAAACATCGTAGCGTCGCGTGACCATCTTCGCGATCTCCTCCCCGGTCACCTTCGACGTTCCGTACGGGTCCTCTGGCCTGACTGGGTGCTCGACGTCTATCGGGAAGTAGTCCGGAAGAAACGACGGGTCGGCGAATACAGTTCCGAAGACCGTTTCACTGGAGGCCCACACGACGTCTGCGCCGTTGCTCCCGGCGCCCGTCAGCACGTTGTATGTGCTGATCGTATTGTTCTCGTATACCTGGGCCCCTGCGTGGTTCAGCGGGTTCGGGTACGCGGCGAAGTGAACGACTACATCCGGATCGAACTCGCTCACCAACTCCCAGGTTGTTCCCTGGTCCGTCAGATCGGCCGCACGGAAATCCACGGTTTCGGGACCCGCTTCGGGACCGGGGGTCTCGAGATCGATACATCGAACGGTCCAACCGTCCTCGGCCAGCGAATCGACGATCCAGCTCGCGGCACCACCGAGTCCACCGGTGACTATTGCTTTCGACACGAGTTCTGTTGTCGTTGCCAATCGCATAAACATACTGATCGATATATAAAAGAACAAACAAGATCGCTGGAATACTGCAAAGTATCACTACATCCACCGGATCTACCGCATCTATTCAGGTTCAACTCGATAAAAGAGTGTGGTATGTGAACAAGGATCGGTTTGCTGTGCGTCAATATCGCACAGAAATGTAGATAGCCAGTATTTTCGGGAAGGTTGTGCGACAATACCGCATACTTTGTCAGGGATACCGTAGATTGAGCTCGATCTCACTGGCCTTCTGCATGACCCGATCGGGTAATTCCGAAGTGAATCGCTCTTCCTGCATTCGAACAACTGGGCCAGACACGCTGAGAGCGCCGAGACACCGCTCACCGTCGGTAATCGGAGCGGCAACGCACCGAATACCCTGAGAGCGCTCCTGCTGGTCGAGAGCATATCCCTGGTCCCGAATCCGGGCGAGTTCTTCTCGAAGTTCGTCGGAGTCTGTGATCGTATTGTCCGAGACAGGGACGAGTTCGGTCGCCCGGATGTACTCCTCCCGACGGTCTTCAGGCATGTGGGCCAAGATCGCTTTTCCGAGAGCGATACAGTACAGCGGACTACGCAAACCAGGATACGTATCGAACTTGACCGCGTTTTCCCCGAGTTCAATGTAGAGATAGATCCCTTCACCGCCTTCCTCGGCCATGAGATTGACGAGTTCCCCTGTTTCTTCGGCCAGATCGTCTATTTTCGGCGTTCCAACGGTGTACAGATCGGAATTTGCTCGGGAACGGTGACCGAGATCGAGAAATCGAAGCGAGATACTGTATTGCCCGTTCTCGACGGTAAGATAGCCTTCCTCTGTGAGCGTATTGAGATGACTGAAGACCGTGCTCTTGGGGACATCGAGTGTATTTGCGAGGTCTGTCACACCGGTAGCCTCGTTTTCTTTAACTGTTTCGAGTATTCGAAACGTCGTGGCGACCGAACCGATGTGATTATCCTTGTTTGCCATAGTATCACATACGTCCGCAGGCGGATAAGTATTGTCCCGTATGGTCGGACAGAGATTTCGGAATGTTTCGAGGGATTAATCTCGGTATTAGGGGTCACACGCTTGTTCTGTCCAGATCTGGTTTTTGAAAAGTCTCGCATACTGTGCGCCATCATGAAAAACAACTTCGAGGAGACAGTTATAAATTTACCGTTATATAGTGCGCCGTTGGGTGACTATTATCGTATCTGATCTGATCTACGTCCAATACTGTTGGAACAGCCAAGATCCCGAGTTCAAGGAAGGGCGTAACAAACATAAGATTGTTAGGCCCGTGTTGGAAAACCACTATCAGTACTTCCGAGGTTCAGCGGTACGGTTCGGGATCAACGACCAGATTCTCGGTGAGTATGCTGGCTGGAAGTGGAAGCAGTGGGAGTCAGTGACGATTGAAGCCAACAACCAGGTCAATTGAAACCTGACTCCGATGATTGGCGTAATATTGTCCGCTCAAACCGGCGGTTACTCCGGATATGAGGCCGGTGAGAGAGCGCTGCCGCTCAGCGGCAGGCGCTCTCGCTGGGCCTGGCGCTTACCACGGAGAGTAGCTCTGGAGCATGTACTCCGCTAACTCCTCCGCTCGGTCTCGATCACATCCTTTGTCGTCGATCAATCCCTGGATCGCGGACTCCCGCACAATCTGATTGATTACCTCCTCGAACGAGGAAAAGTCTGAGCGGTTCTCACCTGTTTCAAGCCGTCGCCGTACCACGAATGCATGGGCTAACATCACCACCGCGAGGTGGTGATGAGTGCCCTTCCACGTTCGGCCCTGATACTCGTCAGCGCCAAGATTCTGCTTGATATCTCTGTGGAACTGCTCGACGCACCACCGGACTTGTGCCCACGACACTAACTCTTCTAAAGATGCCTCGTCAACCCCCCAACACATCCATACCTTGAGTTCACTCTCTTCGCCATCCTCGTCTTCATCGTCGGCTTGTTTCAGCAGTAACCACCCTGTTTCGTCGCTCACCCACCCTGTATCCCGTCGTTTCACCTCCCGAATCCGTGTTCGATAGAACTCACCAGAGAGGGATTCCTTGGTTCCCTCATTCCACGTAATCTCAGTCCAGTCGTCGTCGCCGAGTGCCTCGGCGACTTCCTCTGGCGTCTCTGAACTCACGTCGTCAGGATGAGCGGCATGCTTCCGGTTAGGATGATCGTCTGGGTGGATGAGATCAGTCTCTTCAGGAACGAATCGAAACTCCGTGGGCGAAACCTCGACAACATATGGTTCGGGAATTGCCCGGAGTTTCCGTCTGAAACTCCGGGCTTCCCCAAAGTGTCGATCAGCAACGATACAACCGTGATCGACGCCAGCTGCAACCGCCTGTTCGATGAGATTCAGAGCTATGTCGGGCTTAGACTGGTGTTCAACGTCAGCTGGGACACCTGCGTCCTTCCGTCGTTGAGCGTAGCGTTCACGTTCTTGTGGACTGTCGTAGTCTGCGTCATCGTCACCAGTCCACTTCTCGGACAGGAATAAGCGCATCCCGAGTGGCCAAGTGAGTTGATCGGCATTCTGCCGGTCGCCAGGTCTGGCGAGCGTGCAGTTAACGGTGACTTGGCAGTTGTCGAGTTTTCCAGTCGCACCACACCACTGACGGGCGACGCCGACGCTTTTGTCTCCTGATTTCGGGATACCCATGCCATCGACAATCAGTGCAGCCTCTTGGCCCTGGATCGCTTCGGGAACGCGTTCCCGAAGCTCGCTTTCAACGTTCTCGTGCGCCCACGGACTCTCACGAACAAACCGTTCGAGCCGTTCTTGATCGATATGCATTTTCTCAGCGATGTCAGTGACGGTGTTGGTACTTCCGGGGCGCAGCAGGCCCCGGAAGTACCGGCCGTAGTTGGATAGCAGATTTTGAGTTTCCGCGGTAGAGATGTCTCTCACGGCGATTTGAGTTCTCGTCCACCCAGCGT
>ENA-ORDC01000104-ORDC01000104.1-marine-metagenome-genome-assembly--contig:-NODE-104-length-96114-cov-5.756615_pt1 | contig 96114 bp, 89 predicted proteins | sample MGYA00237783_ERZ508515 | MGnify/ENA primary metagenome ERZ508515 (study PRJEB26186, sample SAMN06268792) | marine metagenome | isolation source: Eden Landing Ponds, San Francisco, CA, USA | place...
TCAGGAACGACCGATACTGCAAGAGACGCTTGCTACCGCTACGCAACCGAGGTGTGAGGTCTAACTAAAGACGAATGCTGGTTAATCTTCATAAATCGGCTGATTTGTTCACGCAGCTCATCATAGATTATTTCTTTAACATCATTATGCTCCAGATCCAGCACGTCGCATAATTCCTTTCGAGAAATTTCTATAACAGGTGCACCACGTTCATTATCCGAATCACCACCTAACACGAGAAAGATCTCTGCTCGCTCATCTTTCAGAGATTCATCATCGATTTTTCGGCCCGTATGTGCTGGACTGCGGCTGGTAGGTTTTGAGTCAGACTCCGCGTCCGGGTTTTCTAGCTCTTCCGTCCGAAGGGGCACATGATCGGGCCGATCTGATTTCTCCTTCGGAGTGGTACCTTTTCGTTGCTTGATATATTCGTCATATCTGGGGACTTGCCATTCTAGCAACTCATCTGGATAGTAGAGGTCATGGTCAAGATGAATACGTGCTAACTCATTAATTCGACCGACCATTTGGTGAGGATCTTCGAGAACAGCCGATGGGAGCGGACTACTAATCGGAGTCAGGTCCTCAATATCCTTGTCACTCTCCTGATTTAGTTGATTACGATAGGCAGGTACCTGCCAGTTTTCGAGAGAGTCCTGACATTTTATCTCCAAACTGGCATGTACAGCTGCTTTCGTCTGTATATGTGAAGCTTCCGGAAGATCACGGTCCGGTCGATGAGCTGCAATCACTTGCTTACGAGTGGAGTACTCTAAACGCTCTGGGTGGCCATCGTTCGTTGCCCACTCGTGGGCCGCATCATAGGGTTCAATAAACGCTCGTGGAATCTTATCGGCATCTATTTCATAGTAGTTCTGTACCGTTCTTCGAATCCAATTATAGATTCCACGGGTATCCGGTGTCCCCCGCATTAGCGGATTATGAGTATCGATTGAGGATTTCTGGGTATCCCAGGGGAGCATTTGCCCGTTCCCATTTGTTTCCAATTCAATGATGGCTTTCAGCCGTTCGTGTCGGGGGCTGAAATTCCCCATCTTATCTTTGCCAGTCCCAAAGCCGCCCTCATTGCCTCGAAGTCCGGTGGCAACTTTCCGTTTTTGAATATAGATGTCAGTCCCAGCACTCTGGGAATCTTTCTGAGTGAGGAGTCCAACTGTAATATCTAACGAGACGGGTTCATCCATCTCAGGTGATGAAATTTGGATATTCTCGTATCGGCGAGGATTGAGGCCATCAAATGGTGAAAACGACCATTCTGGTAGTCCGTCAGCCTCTACCTCTACCCCATCAACGGTGACAGAAAGATCATATGACTCGTTGTGTAGGCGCTGCATCTCTTCACTGAGAAACAAATTATATGATTTCCCAAGCCGCTCACGAAGCGTCTCTGCTGTCTCAGCATTCCACTCATAATTCAAATCTTTAATTTGTATTTCCGTTACCCCTGGCTCAATCTCCAAATTAGTGTGAACAGGGACCGTCCAGTCCTGTTCATCATCGAACCAAGCGTCAGTAATCTCGTATTCCCACCCGCTTGATTCATTATGAGAGCGTGAAGCGATTTTGAACGGAACTCCCAGATTGACAAGGCTCTTTTTTGCACCTACGCCATAGGTCCCAATTGAACCAGGAATCCCCTCTTTCGCAGTTTGCCCCAGCCCAAACAGCATTGCTGCATTATCCCGGTGGATCCCACCAGCATTGTCTCGAATTGTGAGTGAAGTAGTCTCCCCATCAGTATCTATAGAGATACAAATCTCCATACTGTCTTTCCTATTACTGGTTCGTTTCCAGGCATCAAGCGCATTATCACAGAGCTCTAAACACGCAGATTCGATATCAACGTCAGATTTCAGGGCAGTCAGAGTTTGCTTCGTCGGCATCAACTCTGCTTGCTGAAGAATTGAATCAGAGTGGCTCTGGACCATTGCTATATTCCGGGATTGTGATCAAAATAAAGCTTAGCTTTTAGATAACTCGGCAGGAGTCAACAGTTTCAAACCACCGGTCTTAGCAACTGACGCACGAATTAGAAGGAAACCACTTTCCACGATCTATCTCTACTATAAATGTCTATCATTTGCCTGGTGTTTTGAGCTTATATTTCACTAAATCTAAAAATTAAATTTAGCAACTAGATTGTGGATCAATGGGAGCAAAACTGTTGTTCGTGTGAATATTGTTCGCTGCCGCTATGTGTATCCAACAACTGATCTTGATATCACGCTATTGCTAAATGTCAAACTCACCAATTATTACGGACCCGATCCGGTAGCTGCGCTACTGGTCGACTCAGCAAGAAGCACGAGACAGTCGAATTGATTCGTTCGCAGACGTGGTTAGCGAGCCAGAACATAGTGAAACTTAGTCACTAATGATGCTCTGGTCAAAACTATCGACAATATTTTCGAGGATATTTTCCTGCTCGGACTCACCACTGGGCTGTTCGTTTTCGATAAACACGATTGACTGTTGGTTTTCGATAAACGAGAAGCCCATCACGGGGCGTACTCACTGAATCACGGGATTCTTTGGCCAGTCGTTTGACACCTGCCTTCGCATATCGAGCGAGGACTTCGGATTGTATCTTCGGATCAACCAGTGCTTCTGGATCACCGGTATGTTGATACGCGATCGATGATGCAACGGCTCGGTATGTCTGCTTGTTCGAGAAATGTATCCACAGCATCTCCTGTTGTGACTCGCCCTCCCCCGAATACTCGGCTTCATCATAACCGGCCGCAGTTGGTCTGTCGACGGTTGCGTACCCTACGCTACCTGCGAAGATGAAAAAGTCAACGTAGGTATTGAACAGGTCCCACTCATCAACCATTTTGTCATACAGCGGGTGGCGGTAATAGTGTTGTCGAATTGTCGATTCTGACATTGTTAAATCTCCTGTGTTGCAGCTTCTTCTTCGTTTGTCGTGCAGAGATAGTTCCCTGACCCTTCACCAGGATCAAAGGAAAGTCGATACTGCTTGCCGGCGCGGTCACCGATCTCGTTTGAACGGAACCCCGCCACTGAGAGTCCGTTATAAGTACGACTACTTGCTTGGCCATGCGGGGAACCACAAGCGTTGCAAACGACTGCTTGATGCGTACGGGATATCGGTCCCTGCGTCGATCGCTGCTTCGCTGAACACCTGCCCGGTCCGCGACCGCAGCCTGTATCAAACCTAGCGAGGTCTGAGACGCGCCCGCCGTCGTCCGGCACAGATAATGAAGGACAACGATTTACCCTCCTATGCATAACAGATGTACTATGCCGCGAGTGAGTGCGACGATCTCGAACGAAACTGAACGATTGCTCTCCGGAGCCGTCGAGGCCGGTATCTATACTGGAAAAAGTGACGCAGTCCGAGACGCTGTCCGGTCACTTGTTGATGAACAACCAGAACTGGCTAACCGACTTGCCGTCGAGCTGTATCGTCGGGACGAGATTGACCTGGTAACTGCGAGCCGTCTTGCCCAGGTATCTGGGACGGAATTTCGGGAAATACTTGAACAGGACGAGGAGATGTGATTTGATGCCCCGGATCTCTGCGACGCTCCCTCAGGACCTCGTCCATATTCTCGAAGGGGCCGTGCACGTAACTGACTGTACGAGCAAAAGCGAAGTTATTCAGGAAGCGCTCGCGGCTAGTTTCACCGACGAAAATAAACGGGTCGCGGCGGCGTATGCGCTGTTCGAGGCGGGTGAGACGGAGGCCATCGAGGCGTTCAAACTGGCTGATGTCGCGGACGAGGCGTTACGAGCAGATTTTGCCGATATGCTATGCCTCGACCAGGCCGACATACCCGCTGATGACGAGGGAATCTTGAGTTCTATTCGCGAGGGGTTCCGACAGCAAGACGAGACATTTTAGATTGCCCATACTAATAAAGGCCCAGTCTGTAATAAACATTTCGATATCTAACGTCCATCGCTCATAGCAGTAGTTGCATATAATGTATTCACCCCGGTGAGAAGCGTCTTTGTAGTCACCTCATTTGCTGCCGAGAAAATTTCCGCTTTCCCAACATTGAATACAGCTCGCCCGCCACATATGAACGCAGTCAGCACGGGCTGTCGCACTGAGGAGGTGGACGATAGCCTACCGGAGAGCGGATGCTCCGGGCCGACGACGAGTCGGCGACACGCAGCGACCGAAAGGATGCATACAAAATATGCAAACGACTGACCCGCCCCGTGACCAGGGGTACGACCGCTTGACAGTACTGTTACCAGACCGCACCCGCGAACTGAGTTCGGGGGTGGCAAGCCAACATGGGCGATGATAATGACTCCGACCCGGTGGAACTCGGGCAAAACCCCTCGCTATCGGACAGCTTCGAGCCAATCTCTCCCGCCCACGAGCGTGCACTGGAGACCATCGACGATGTCGTCCGCGCATTCGCGGAGGGAGATGCGTATCAGCCACCGTCAATCAGGGGTCCGTTCCGCACTGGCAAGACTGCGCTTGAGTACCACGCTTACAAGAAATCCTGGGCCCACGGTGTCCCCGCCGTCTACGTAGAAGCCAGCACGATACTCACTGAATTCGACGCGAGCAAGAGTGGGTCGCTCGAGTCGTGGGTGCTCGAACGCATTCGCGAAGAGATAGACGCTATCACGAGCCGGAACTTCGACCAGGTAGAGTGGATGCCGTCTGGCACCGAGTCGAGAGCCGACCGACAGGATTGGGTCGAGGAGAACATCCCCACTGAAGTCGACACCGACCGGTTCGTACTCATCATCGACGAAGTGGAGCAGGAGTACGAGCGGTTCATCAGTGCGACCGGCGTCGATGATGACAATCCGCTTCGAAAACTCCTCGATAAGCCCGAGTTGCTCCCCATCCTCTCGATGGGGCAACTGTCAGCCTTCGAGTTCATCGGCGACGCCGACCTTGGACGCATGGAACCGATTGCGATTCCCCCGGTGACCATCGACCACGTCGAGGAACTGCTCGAACAGCAGGGAGCAGACCCCATGCTCGGCCGCGTCATCTACTGGCTGACGCGGGGGCGGGCGGCACGGGTTCACCAGCTCGTGACGGACGTAAAAAAGCGGGAGCTGTCGCCCGGTGACCACAGGCAGCTGGCCAGGTGGCTCTCGGACCAGTCGCATGAGCAGTCGACCGAGTTTCAGCCGATTCGTCAGCTCTGGGAGGACCCTGGCATCGACGACCCTGACGCTGCGGCCGGGGCTCTCACGTTCGACCCCGATGGCAGAGATGACTGGATAGTCGACAGCGACACATGGCTTCCTGCGGCCGAAGTCGTCAGCGCCATCGAGGAGATACTGATCGAAACCGCGCCGTTCGAGGCCAGTGATGTCGAACAGGGAACCCGACGAGAGGCCCGCCGGATTCTGCGACAGGCAATCCGCTGGGTGGTTCACTCGATCGCAGCGCCACCGGGTACCGCATCCGACGACTCCGAAGCGCGTGCGCTCCCCAGCACGTGGCTGACGGGGCAACACGAAGACCGCTCGGAAGCCGAGGCACTGCTCAGCCTGGTTCAGGACTTCTTGCTGGCGTTCGAGGCAGAGCGGCCAGCCCGAGACCTGGCGTTCACCGCGATGGAGGACGCGAAAGCGTCGTTCAAAGCCAAGTACGACAGTAAAACTGCCTGCCTCGCAGCCTCCGAGGGGAGCGTCTGGACCGTTCGCCCCGCGGTACTCGAACAGGCCTATCCGCCGCTGGCGACCGATCCATCGCGGATCACCGGGTACAAGAAGTCGACCCTCGAGGCAGAGATGGATCGAGGACTGCGGATCTCCGTCGCGGAGGATGCTACGGTAGTGGCCTGTCCCACGCAGGACGCGTTTGAAGGCCAGTTACAGCGGCTAGCCCCGGACCCCACACACCCGACGACGGTCCTCGTCGACGATGACGTCGATGTCGATGCCGGTCTCTCGACTGTGCCGCTTGCCGAGACGCTCGAACGCTACGATGCGCTCCACATCGAGTCGGTCGCTTCGGCACGCGTCTGGGAGTTCGTCGTCCAGCTCTACGGCCGGCTGCGCGAAGACGGCCACCCCTACAATGCGACCGCCGAGCGGGTTGCTGAGTTGGCGGAAACGGCGTCGAGCCGAGAGGACCGAACGACCATCGACACGCTGTACACCCATCTCACGTCGCGGGTCGGGGCTGTGGCCGCCCGAACAACGGTTGAGGCCCATCAGGACCAGTTCGACGCGGGAGACGGGCCACTCTGGGCACACTCGAAACTGGCCAGCGAGGTCTGGGTCAATCCCGGTGCAGAATGGGGGCAAGGTCGGCACGCCGTAGCGTCGCTTCTTGCACTCGGGGCAGAGCCGGACTGGAACGCCGCCGGGACGCTGCTGAACACGATCGAGGAGGGGTTGGAATCCGATACCATCGATACCCAGACGAGCAAGTTCAAGTTCAAAGAGCTGCTCGGCCACATCCTCGATAGCGGTGGCTACGGGTCACGGATCGAGACGCCGCGGAAGGTCTACCGCCAGGACAGCGATTCGGGCCCAGCGACGGTAGTGAACCGTGTCCAGGGCGCCCTCGAAGCGGCCGTCGACGCCAGCGAGGTCGACGCGGACGCGGCGGTGGCCCAACTGTTCGAGTCACAGAGCGACCCCGGATCCGGGAGCTCGACAGATGCCGCAACGGACTTGCTTGAGTCCATGGACCCCATCAACGACGACGAGTATACGACAGATGTGCTGTGGGCGGTGCTGACAGCCACGCTCGCGCGCAAGGATTGCTCGTACGTCGTCGACTGTCTCGATGGCGTGCTGGCGGACTACACCGAGCTCGTACAGACACTGAAGGGGTACGAGGCCGACGTCGAGGCGGCGGAAGCGGTGTTGGCGCCCGAAGGAGTCCCCGTCGGTCGGACTCCGGACGAGGAGCTGTCGAGACTCAATGAGCGACTCGAACGACACGTCGGAGATGACCCGGCCGAGAACACTTCGGCCGTACCCGAGGATGGTGACGCCATCGGCGTCGGTGTCGCGCTCGACACGTCCCACATCGAGGCGTACCGGGAGAACCTGGTTTCGGTTCGCGATGCCCTTCAGGCTGCGAAATCGGCGGCTACCGATACGGCGGACGCCCGCCCGACAGCATACGCACTGGCCGTCCTCGCAAGTCGGTACGAGTACGTCGTCCGCGACGCGGTCGACGAACTCGGCCGCGCGACCCCCTCGGGAGGGACAGTGAGCAACGTCCAGAACCTCCGGGGAGAAATCCGAGAGCTGCTACACGAAGACTCGGGTCCGGACATATCGGTCCTGCCCGCAGCTCGAACGAAGGCCGTCAAGCAGTTCGCGGAGAACGTGTTAGACCTTCACTCTGTCGTGAATACTGACACGGTCGCCGTTGGAAACCCCGATGGTGACGGAATGGCCCTCGTCAAAGACATCGACCAGGTTGCCGAACAACGGTGGCGGGAGGTCCAGCGCTTAGAGGGCGAGCTGGCGGACCTCGTCGACTACCACCGGACCGCAGCCCAGCATCAGGAGAATGCCAGGAAGAATCTGCGGTCTCTCATTGTTCTGCTGGACAAGCCGGACGAGACGATCCCCGGCGGTTCCCAGTTGGAGCGAGGAGGATTAAGCGACGAACTCGACGCTGGGTATAGTCCTAACACGGACAGTCGAACCGTTCCGGATGAATACGTCACAACCTCAGAGGAGGCGACCGATGACTGAATCTACACAGCCGACGGCAACCAGCAACCGGCCGGACGAACTACGCGACCTAGACGCCGAGGTCGAGACAGTCAAGCAGCGGGTCGAGCGAGTCGAAGAACTCGCCGGTGAGATAGAGGCGACGTACGCGAAAGCTGCCACGCTCGACCGGGAGGGACGGGACGTCGTCGCCGACGAGATGCCGGCGCTCCGGCAGAAAGTCACCGAATCCGAGACTCTCGAGGATCTCGAAGCAGTCCACGAACAGGTAGCCAGAGTGGTCGCGGCCCCGCGACGAGAGGCCATGCGACAGGCTTTCAGGGCGGTACTCGCGCAGTTGGCCCTCACCGACGAGCTGGAGATACCCGATGAGGAGCCCGGCTCGACGCTGCAGAGCAAGACCATCGAAGAGCTGGAGTCCGGAACGGAGGCGCTGGAACGCGCAACGGACCGGCTAAAGGAGATGAACACGACAGCCCGGCAGGTGGTCGCGGATGCGATTCGTGACGAACCGTCGATGACGTACTCGTCGCCGAAGGCGACGCTTGCGCCGATGGTTCACACCATCGCCGACCGTCAGCAGCTGCTCTCCGAGGTCGACACCGCGCTTTCGGAGACGGATTGGGGGCCATCAAAGACGCTCGCAGACGAGCGCTCGCTGTACGATACGCGGGGTGTCGCCGATGACCGCGAAACCCTGCTCGAGTACGTCGAGAACATCGACAGCGCGGTCGAGACGAGTCACGGAGACCTTCCGCTCGCAGCCGTACTCCAGTCACACCTGGATGCTGTTCTCACGGCGCGGGAGGCGTCTGAGCTTGAGTCGCTATTCAGCGAGGTCAACCAGGCGGTCTCCAGTGCTCTCGAGTACGACACGTCGTTCAGCAGGGCAGTGCAAATGGCCGCGGCGATCGACACGGCCGAGGCGGAGCTATCAGCGCCCGAGTCGGTTCAGCGGGGACTCGAGGCCGTCGGCGCGGTCACGGAGCCGGACACGGAGCTCGACGACGACCCGCTGCAGGCGCTGAACAGCGAGCTGGCGACACTCGAGGACGCCTACCAGTCGTGGGCGAGCAAGTACGCGACGACGCTGCAAGACGACGCAACGGCAGTAGCGGCGCTCGACACGCTCGCTTCGTGGTCGCCGACCTTCGAGATGGCCGGCAGTGGCTTCGATATCCTGAACCAGGAAGTCACCGATGACATGGTCGAAAAAGCGCCTGAGCGGGCGGTGGTAACGCATCTGACTTACCGTCAGTGGGTCGCTGAGCTGCAGTCAGAGGCGCCCACGACGTCCCGAGACGAGGGTGCGGATACCGTCGAAACGATGGTCCAGCTCGTCCGTGGCGACGAAATCTCGGCGACGAGCATCGACATCGCCACTCTGGAGGAACTAATCGTCCACCTCGAAGGTGGGTTGCTGCTCCAGTATTCGAGTGACGGAGGGGCCCGTTAGAGAACATGGTCTCCTCGCTCGCCTCTCAGTTGCGGGATCGCCTAAATGAGGCGGAGGTCGCCGTCACGGTGGAGCGGCGTGGCTATGACCCTAGCCCCGGGCGTCCGGATTCAGTGGTCTGGCTTCGCCCGAGTAACGTCCCGGTTGGCGATCTTGTCCCACTACTCGTTGAACTGGAGGGGGCGAGGGACACCACCGCTAGCTATCACGCTAGTAAGCGGGACCTCGCCGAGTTTGCACGGCGACACGACCCTGACAGCCGGTCGACTACTGATGGGTATCAGTACCATTTCGGATGGCCGACGCTGGACGGTGACCTCCCAGCGATCCGGGACTGTGAATACAGCACGGACCCGAGGACTGACCCGGCACCGCTGACCGTACCGGTCGAATACGAGTTATTCTCAGTGCCGGCCTCGACGGTTACCGGCGACCGACAGGCGTGTGACGCCGACCTACAGAAGGGGTTGCGCCGGTATTTCCGTCGAGGCCGACGAGGTCGAATGACGCCGAAGGGATTCACCACGGTGGCCACGGTCTACCGGAGTAGGACAACTGAAATCGTAACCTGGGAAGTCAACTGGCAGCTGCACAACGGCAATCAGGGAACAGTCGTCGTGCCCTTCGTCGTGCAAGCGGGCCCCGGTATTAAACAAGTGCTCACCGAGGCGGTCAGTCCGATTACCATCCCGATGATGGCTGTATTGAACGGCTCACCACCAGCGCGGACCGAGTCGAAGGTCCACGAGACCGGGATTAGGTTCCCGAACGTTAGCCCGGCAGTTATCAGGCATGGCAAAGCGGGGGGTAGCATAAAGTGACCCCACCGCGCAGAACCGACATCTCGAACCATGACGTGTCGACACGACGGTCGGCATCAACCGAGATGGAGGGCGCCCAATGATTGACGCGACACTCTCGAAGCCGGACTGGGTCGAACCCCGGGAGTATCAGCACGACGCTGTCAGGGCGTGGTCCAAAAACGGTGGGCGTGGGACCTTCAACATGGCAACTGGCACTGGAAAGACGGTGACAGCGCTCCTGACGGCTACACAGGCGGCGGCAACGCTGGACGAGATATTCGTCATCGTTGCCGTCCCGTATCAGCACCTCGTTGACCAGTGGGCTGAATCCGTGCAGGACTTTGGGATCGATCCGGTCCGCGTCTACGAGTCACGAAAGAAGTGGGAAGGGCTGTTGCAGCGGCAGTTGAACGAGTTCCAGTCCGGGGCCCGTGACGCCGTCGTCGCCGTTGTAACGCACACGACATTCGCGAGCGAGCACTTCCAGCGGTTGCTCAGCCGTACCAACAGCAAGACGCTGCTCGTGGCCGATGAAATGCACCACCTCGGGGCCCCGCATCTGCGAGAGGCCTTCCCCGAACACGTGCCGCTCCGACTCGGGCTGTCCGCGACGCCCGAACGGTGGTACGACGACGAAGGGACGGAGGCCCTCGAAACCTATTTCGGTGGGATCGTCTACGAATATGGTCTCGAGCGAGCCATCGACAACGGTGCCCTGTGTCCGTACTATTACGTCCCGCACATCGTCACGCTGACCGCAGACGAAACAGCGGAATATATGCAATTGTCTCGGCGGATCGGCCGTCTCGCCGGTGCAGTCCAGGGTGGCATCGGCGACGCGGACCTCCAGGGCAACACGAGCCTGAAGCATGCACTATTCAAGCGGGCTCGCATCGTCGGGACCGCGGAACGGAAACTGGAGCGGCTGTCGGAACTCATCCAGCACAGCGCCACCGTCGAGCACACGCTGGTGTACTGTGGCGACGGCTCCGTCGAGGTGGATGAAGTAGGCCAGGAGACGCGACGACACGTCGATGCGACGGTCGACCTCCTCCGGACACTGGGGATAGATGCAGAGCGGTTCACGGCCCGGGAGTCGCAAGCCGAACGGGAGCGGTTGCTGAACTCATTCGAGTGCGGGGAGCTGCAGGCCCTTGTGGCGATCCGGTGTCTAGACGAAGGCGTCGATATCCCGGCAACAAAGACCGCATACATGTTGGCAAGCTCGACGAACCCGCGGCAGTTCATCCAGCGTCGCGGCCGGATCCTTCGCAACCATCCCGGAAAGGACCACGCCGTGGTTCACGATTTCATTGCTGTCCCTGGCAGCGGTGACCTCGGAAGTTTGGACGACGAGACGTTCGATGCGGAACGCTCGCTCATCCGGAAAGAGCTACAGCGTGTCTCGACATTCGCCGACGCGGCGATGAACCACCCCGACGCAGAGGTTCCCGGCATTCCCTCTGGCCAGGGGTCGCTCCGGGAGCTCAAGCGGCTGTACAATCTGAGAGATATGTGAAAATAATCAACCCAATCAAAGTATGGCACAGTAAAAAGTGCACTGGCATTGAGAAGTAACTAATAACCGAATTCCGATAATGACCGCGAACGAAAATATCGACATTGACGAAGAGCTGAGGAACAGCATCCGCGAACAGGTATTGGCAGCAGAGCAACAGCAGTTACATCTCGACCGGCCCCACAACATCATCCCAGAGATCGTAGATATCATCGAGTCAGAGGTCGAGGAGGTCGATGACGTGCCAATCGGCACGGGAGGTGAGTCGTAATGGAAATCGTTTCGCTTTCGCTCACGAACTTCCGACAGTTCAGGGACGCAAGGATAGACTTCTCTGAAGGAGAGAACGGTGTAACGGCCATTCATGGGCAGAACGGCTCGGGCAAGACAACCATACTCAGCGCCTTCCCGTGGATCCTCTACGGCGATGTGAAGTTCGATAACGGTATCGAACACCTCCCGAATGAAGGAGTGATGGCCCAGGCCGATGTGAACGAGCGGGTGCGCGTTCACGGTGAACTCGTCTTTCGTCACGAAGACGAGGAGTTCACGGCGAACCGATGGGTCGAGTTCCGGAAGGAAGCGGCTGGCGATCTCTACGGTGCGCTCGAAGATTCCGGAATCGATCTCGTAGCGCGCGACGGGGCCAGTCAGCGAAAGATCAATAACCCGGAGACGCGGCTCAAACAGATTCTTCCGAAGCGGCTGAGCGACCTGTTCTTTTTCGACGGTGAGGATATCGACGACCTCGCAGCCCTGGGTAACGAGGAGAAGATCCAGAAGGCGATTCAGAATATCATGGGACTCACGATCCTGGAGCGGTCGATTCGTCACCTGAAAACGGTCGAGGACAAGTTCGAAGACAGGATGGAAGCATACGGGAGCAATGAGCTGCAGGATCTCATTGGCAAGAAGCGGTCGCTCCTCGATGAAAAGGAGTCCCACGAACAGGAGATCGAGACGAAAGACCAGACCGCGGAGCAACTCGAGGCGGAGATCGGCGACATCGACGCGCAACTCGAAAAGTTCGACGCGAGCCGTGACCTCCAGCAGGAACGACAGCGACTCGAGAACCGCCGGGACGAACTTGAAGACCGGATAGCCGACATCAACGACGAAATTCGGGCGGAGATATCCGGATCGGCGTACCTCGAGTTCGCCATGCCAGCGATCCGTGATACGGCAGAGACACTCGATGAATTGCGAGCGGCTGGGAGCATTCCGTCCGAGCTGAGCAACGAGTTTGTCGACCGACTGCTCGAGCGAGGGCGCTGTCTTTGTGATCGGCCCCTGGAAGAGGACACTGCTGAGTATAATGCAGTCGAAAACTGGAAGTCCGACACGACTGTCGACGGGATGGACCAGGCCGCGATCCGCCTGATCGCACATCTCGAACAGATAGCCGATTCGCGTTCGGACCTGTTCGATGAACTCGACGATCTCGTCGCGACGCGGAGCGACCTCAGTGATGAAGTCGAAGAGCTCACCGAATCGATCGACGAGATTGGTTCGAAGCTCAGCGAACTCGATACGCCGGACGGGGAGGAGGACCCGGCCTCGTTAGAACGACGACGGGACGAAAAGCAAGAGAAACTGCTGGAGGTGCGAGAACGGGTGGTCCGTCTCGAAGAAAAGATCGAGCGGAAGCAAGCGGAGTTGGACGAGCTGCAATCCGACATCGACGAAGCCGAAGAGGAGGCGGGGCAGGCGTTGACTGCGCGCCGTCGCTGGCAAGCCGCGCAGGCAGTTCGCAAGGAGCTCGAGGAATCCTTCGAGGAGTTGCAGCTGACGGTCCGGGAGTGGTCGGACCAGTTAGTCAAGCAGACGTTCGACAAGATAGCTCGGAAGGAACTCGAAGCGGAGATCACCGAGGAATTCAAGCTCGTAATCCGGCAAAAGGTCGGCGGCGAGATGATTCAGGTGTATAAATCGACCGGTGAGCGCCAGATAGCGAGCCTCGCGTTCATCGGGAGCCTCGTCTCCATCGCGCGGGAACGGTATCACGCGGACGACGACACGCCCTATTTCACCGGCGGGATATATCCTGTGGTGATGGATTCCCCGTTCGGGGCGCTGGACAAAGACCACCGCCGAATGGTCGGTCGGCTCATGCCGAAGCTGGCCGACCAGGTAGTCGTCATGGCAACCGACTCACAGTGGGACGGCTCGGTTTCGGATGAGATGAGCGATCACGTCGGCGAGGAGTACTGGCTCGACTTCGACGAGGGGGAGAGCGACGATGCGTACCCCCTGACAGAGGTCCGTTCTGAGCCGGTCGTGGTGGCTGGGGGTGAGTCCAAATGAGCCAAAGCAACGCGCGTGTCGACTACGAGAAGACGGAGATATACGAGACGATGGTCGACGAGTACGGAGTTTTCGGCTCGTATATCGACTTCTTCGTCTTCGCAGCGTCCCTCGGATTTGCGCGGGACAAATACGTGCCAGACGGCGATCAGGGTGACAACGAAATCCTGGGGATGCACCTCAATCGGAAAGACCTGTATCAGGTGACGGCCGCATCGATCGCCTTTCAGCATACCGAGGACCCGGAGATGCTGGTGAGCCCGGGGGACCAGCTCCCGATTCTCGCTCGGTATGCGGCCGGTGGAGCACAGATCGCGGCCGAGGAATTCGGCGATGTTACCGGCGACCCCACTGACGCAGTGATGAACTTCCTCCGGGACGCACACAACGCGGACCAGCAAAATAAAGAAGAAGAGGTCCTCTCACAGATTCGCGAAGGATTCGACGACAGCATCTTCAATTGATGCGGTAGCGCAGACCCCCCTCAAGGAACGAGTTAAACGAGTGACGTAACACATACGCGTTCACCGGCCGAGTCGGCGGGACAGGGCAGACTCGGCCGGACGACCAACTATCGCTGTCTTCTCCGTACCGAATGGCTGAAGCAGGATAGCAACTGTCTCTCGTTGCGCACTGCCGCGCACACTCGGTTAAATTGATCTGCGTGATCTTCAACAAAATTGGGCAAGCTTGTTAATCACTGCTGCCGTTTCGTTAATATTGAATTTCTGTTATTAATGAATAGCTTGAAGTGTAGCGGTAAGAGACATTAAATATCAGCGGGAAGACTTATAATATGACAGAATACGGAGCAGGTGACACATGGGAAGAGCATTACAGGGGATATGAGCTCCGGATCAATCCGGACGGAGAGATCTGGTGGCAGGTGTACAACGGGACCGATAGGTTACATCTCGAGCCGACGCCGACAGACCTCATAGACCAGTTCCTTGAACTGAAACCGATGGGAGGACGCGTCCGTGTTACCGAGGGGGGTGCAGTCATTACCCGGAAAGAAGACGAGGACACGGACGGCCATCGAGGGTCGAGATCACTCGATGATTACACCTCGATATACATCGGCGATCTTGAGTTGCACGGCGAACTGGTCCCACGTGATGCTGCCGAATACAGCGTTCCGGTCCGTCCAGATGGACTGAACGCAGGTGATCTCTGGCCAAGCGTCTACGACGGGGCTCGCTATTCGTTCAGTATGGACGGCAACGCCTGGTGGCACAATTCACAGACAAAAAAGCGTCACCCCGTCGAGGGCGGGCTTCCGGAGTCGCTCTCGACAGGACTCACGCGGCTGAAGCCCGAAGGTGGCTCATTCCGCGTGACACCCTGGGGTGCTGTCGTCACACTGCTGCAAAGTCCGGCAACACAGACGGTCAAAGACCAGTTCGGTGACCTGCCCCGCGTCGTTCGAAACATTATCAAACTTCGCCGGGACCGTGCTGATTTGCAGATGCTACCGGTGTACGTCGGGACGCTTGACTCACTACCACTCGCTGTGGAAGACCCGGAGTCACTGACTGACAAACTGTCCGCCGAAGAGAAAGCGGCACTCGATGGCTGGGCGGAGTCTCTCGGTGAGACTTCCTCGACGAGTTCCGAGACACACACGGCGAATCGGACGACTTCGGAGCCCGTTCCGGAGACGGAGCAGCCATCAGATGAGACGGACCAAGGCGAGCGTGGCACGTCTGACGAAACCGAAGAGGAAGAGCCCCCGATGGACGACCCCATTTCCTGGATCAAAGAGAGCATGGACAAAACGGAGGAACGCCTCAATGACGGGTGAAGTCGAGAAGCGCGCCGCGTTTGTTCCGATCGACGGGGGAAACGACGTCACCATCACACCGGGTAGCCCCTGGCCATCGACCTATCGTGGCTCGAAATACTCCTTGGTAGATAGTCAGAAGGCGGACCGAGACAAGGTCGTTCGATGGTCCCACCAGAACCTACAGGCATGGGCTACGCCTCCAGATAGGCTTCAAGAGGTAATGCAGTCAGTCGGCAAATCATTCGGAAACGGCATGGGTAGTTTTCGTGTAACTGCAGGCCGAGAAGTCTTGACCAAGGTGCATGCTGATTCATATCCGAACGCTCACAAAGCCCCGCATGCCGATGGCTGGATACCGGTCTTTCTGGGTATATTGAAGGGCGATATGGGGTTTCACAGGTTGAACAACGACCCCGCCTACGAGGCCCCCACAATATGGGATGGACTCCCATTCAACCACGGTGAGACGTGGGCCGTCGGCATGGATGATAAACTGATCTGGAAACACGGCGGCTTTCGTTTTTATTCCGCGTTCGACCACCCGGAGCTCATCGAGATGTACGAGCAGTACCGAAAGATCGCGGGCCGGTTATATATTAACGAGCACGGCCATATCTGGGTCAATGTCCCGACAGAGAGCGTCCCCGAGAGTCGGCGGGGGGAGATAGTGGATCTCTTTGAAACGTGGAGAGAACGCGCTGAGAGAGAAGGTAAGGACGCGGCACTACGGCTAGTTACCCAGCGCCTCAAAGCAACCTCGCCCGACGACAACCCGATGAACGGTCATATGCCACTCTACATCGGTCATCTAGACGATTTCGATGACGGGGTAATTCCACGTCCGGTAGTGACCGATGCCACGTACTACGTTTCGTGCAGTCAGACCGACACCGAAGTGGCGGGCACATGAGGCGGAGCTAACAGATGAGTCGTCGGTTCCCACCGGGAGCAGTAACACTCCCGACCCATCGCGTCCAGTTTGAACGCGTTCTGCAGTTGGTCCATCGGTCACCGGAGGTGCTCGAATGGGGCGAGTTCAGAGACGCAGTTCAGGTGTTCGTCAGAGACCCGGACGATGGCAGTTCGTATGGCGACTCGTGGGTCCGTCGGATGCTCTCGGATATGGAGACTGCTGCTGTGTTTCGCCGTTCGGCAGCGGAGGAGGTCCAGGAGAACGGATCCGCAGTCGCAGTGAGTGACGGCAGTGAGGTCGTCACGCTGTGGCCGATCGGGAAGGAGTTCCTCAGAGGAGAAGTGTCATTCGAGACGTTCATGTGGCAGTCCGTCAAGCGTGGCTGGTTGCTCGAAGGGAACGCCCCCGAGAAGATCGAAGGGCTGGAACGCGTCCTCAAGATATTGCTAGAGTCCGAGCAGCCACTCGCGAAGAGTGATATCGAGAATCGACTTGCCGACCAGTACGGCTACCAGTTCTCAAGCAACGGCATTCGTGGATATCCGAACCTCCTGTTGTTGATGGGTGCTATTGCGCGGTCCGACGAGGGATACGTGGTAACTAAGAAGGGTGAGACGTACCTCACGAAGTTCAGGCAGTCCGACCTCTTCCGTATCTTCGAACGCTGGATCCAGCGCGAAGGTCCGACCGGTGATCTGCCAAAAGAGACCACGAAACGTGATCTGGCAAAATACTACATGTACCGCGAATCGGGCGGCTGGGGGAAACAGTCTGGCTGGCTCAAATCGTTCTGGCGGGAGTTCATCGATAAGAACGCCCGGGAAGGACGAACGAAACGGCCCCACCTGAAACGCTCTGACCAGTACGTTGCTGCAGATAAAGAACGCGAACAGCTTCGTGACGATATCAGATCCCGGCACGGTATCGGCTCAGACCGGCTGAGCGGACTCCCGACCAGTATTCTGAGACGGATGGCGTCCGCTGACGATACTGCGGAGGCTCGACGGATCAGAGCGACATCCGGCAGCGGCGTCTCACGGGCCGATCTCGAACTCCTCGTCGACGAGTCCCGCGATGGCTACTCGTTTCCTGATGGCTTCAGTCTCTATGACTGGCAACGAGACGCTGCCGACGACTGGCTCGCCGGCCGGGTAGGTGAGCCAGAGACGGGCATCGCACAGGTCGTGACGGGCGCTGGGAAGACGGTGATGGCGCTGGAGGTCGTCCGTCGATGGCTAGCCAATAATCCCGACGGCGTCGTCACGGTCGTAGTGCCGACGAAGGTCCTTATGCAACAGTGGTTGGCCGAACTGGTCGAGAAGCTTAACGTTCCGATGAACGACCTCGGCTGGGCCGGAGACGGTACTCGGGATTCGTACGTCGACGGCTGTCGTGTCATAGTCAGTATCGTCAACACGGCGGTGAAAAATGACTATCTGCGCGAAACGCTTGTAGCAGCAGGCCGTCCACCGCATCTGTTGATAGCTGACGAGTGCCATCGCTACACGAGCGACGTGTTCTCGAATATTTTCTCCTACCCGCGGAGCGCCTCACTTGGCCTATCGGCAACCCCGACATCAACGCTGATCCACGAGGAGGAGGAGGAGGAGGAAGCGACTGAGAAGGACCAATCAACCGCCCAGAAGACCACTGATAACATTGCAGATGAGGACCTCACATCCGAGGATCAGCTGCTCCTCGACGAGCTCGGCGACATCTATTACACGCTCACTTACGACGAGGCCCTGGACCGTGGGCTCATCCCGCCATTCGAAGTGAAGTATGTCCGGTTCGAACTGACGAAATCGGAGCGAAACCAGTACGATGTCCTTTCGCGAAAAGTCTCCGACGCCATCAGCGATATCGAGGCGAGATACGGCGACCAGCTCTACCGACTCAGCGGGAGTTACGCCCAGAAGCTCAACACGATTATGAGCAGTGCGTCCGGACCGACGCCCGCCATCGGTGACTTTTTCGAGTTCACCCAGAAGCGTCGGGAACTCGTCGCGAACGCGGTTTCCAGGCAGGCGATCACGCTCCAACTCCTGGAAGATGCGTTGGACGCGGATGAGAAATCGATCGTCTTCCAAGAACGCATCGAACAGTTAGAGCAGCTGATCGCTCCCCACGAACGTCGTTGGCGGAACCCACGGACTGGCGAACTCTCCGATGAGGTATCGGGCCGGCAAGAACTCTACGAGCGATATCCGGGGTTGAAAGACGTGGACTTGGCCGTCGAAGCCCTGTTCGACAACCCGAATTACAAGCCCGTGATGTACCACTCCGGCCACTCACGGACTCGTTGGAACGACTTTGCAATGGAGTGGTTCCGAGACGAGGGCTTTGCGAACACGATGTTGAGCGTTAAAGCGCTGATCGAAGGAGTAGACGTCCCGAGCGCGGATGTCGGAATCATTCGTGTCTCAAGTAGCAGTCTCCGCCAACGCATCCAGACACTCGGCCGCGTGCTTCGGACTGGTGGCGATGGGGATAAGCGTTCAAAGCTGTACGTGCTGTATGCAAAAGATACCGTCGACGAGAACCTCTTCAAGGAGTACAACTGGGACGAGCAGCTCGCAAACGCGGAAATAACCCATCAGGAGTGGCAACCGAAGGAGGGTGATCCACTCCACGGGGAAATCAGCGATATCGCAGAGCCCTTGCCCGAAGGTGGCGATGGCTGGGACGAACCGAGTATTCCCGAGGTCGATGACCTCGAGCGTGGTGACCCCTACGATGGTCCCCGACGTGGCTTCGAATTCAGCGTCAATTCAGAGGGGCGCCCGTTCCGGAGAGACGGTGATCGTCGAAAGTACATCACCGACGACGAGATCGAGGAAGCCGCATCATACGTGCGAGAGCTCAAAGGCGGGGGTACCGTCGTGGTCAACGAAGCGAATCACATGGTGACACAGGCGTCGTCCGGTCCGGTCTTCTTAGGTGTCTGCCCTGATCCAGAGGGCTTCTCGTATGAACAGGACGATGATGGGCTCACAGGTGATGCCCCGGAGTCGCTTGACGACGTGTTCTGAGCGAGCCGCTCAGCCGACAGGCGCGAGCAGGGGTCGCTTACCGATTGTTGAATGAGCGTGACAAGTTCTCCGCGTTTCATTGGAAAGGTGGTGTGTCTGGACCTTCCACAAGGTGCAGTGGTAACGGAAAGTAAAGTAACCGTGACCGATATTGAGGCAACTATTGAGAACGAACACAAGTCTGACTCACCAATGACGAAATTGATGAGCTCCGGTGGGCCAGGACCACCCAGCAATAGAATCTCTTCCCGTTGAGAACTTCACACTCTCAATCTGCTCGTGATTATCTCGCGAATCAAAATTATCTCTAATGTCTCCTGTATTTCTGTTTCGCCTGTTTCAGCTGGAACGTGCCGAACGGAGCGGTGACTGTGTTTTTTCAATAAGTCTCTACCCACAAGCAATCATGTCTGATTACTACTGCAGCCACTGCAAACAGGATCATTATGAAAGACCCAAGGAGTGCAAGGTCTGTGGCCGCGATACATTTGCGAAATGTCGCTCCGCGAACGAATCTGGAGACACCGGTTACGAACCGTCAGCAGATGACACTGAAACGATATCGAACTTGTCTGAAGCAACGGATTGCGTTAGAGTAAATGAAAACAGACAGGGAGATTCAATCTGGCTGTTGGCTTCGCGTTCCTAATTCTGTTAGCCATCTTTCTGTATATCATTAACTCTGTAGAGGAGTGTAGTAGCCACATGCTGGTGTCCAGTGGTATTGATGAGCGATGGATCGGGCGAGCTCAAAAGTTACCGTAAGGGCAGGTGTGGCCTCCTTTCCTCAATTGCACATAGTCTGCTATCCTGCTGTAGCGTTTGTCTATCTATCCAAAAGACCATTTACAGCCGGTAAGCCAAGTGCGGGAGCGCGGCGCGCGTTCTGCGCGCCGCGCAATTGGTACCGCCCCTTAGGGGCAACTACCGTAGGGGCACCTGGGGCCAGCGGTACCCACCGGCAACGCGGACCGCGGCGCTAAAGTGGTACGAGAGGTGGCGAGATGCGGCTATGCGGGAAAGCGCCGACGAGACAACTGGCGAAAACTGGCGACGGCAGCCGCGACGACCGCCGCGACTTGACTAAACATGACCACAAAATCATACGAAATATAAAAGTGGTAGATAGATGGTAGAAAAGCGACGAAATTTTCGCGCGAAAACCCCCGGCTGGAGAGTGCTGCAGCTACAGAAAAGGCGACCACGCGCCCCGAGTGAGCCTAACAGAAGAACTCGGGGTACGGGTCAGTGCGTATCTGGACGTGTTCGGGCTCGATGTAGGTCTCGTCGAGCGCTCGCCCCAGTTGGTCGCCGTCCAACAGCACGTCACAGAACAACCGCCACTTCTCGGACTCGGTAGCACTATCGTCGTCGGCACGGTCGCCGTTGAGAACGTTGCTGCTACCTTCAGCGGAACCACTAGGGTCGTCGGCGTCGGTCGTAGTGTCGGACTGGGAACGCTCCTGACGTCGCTGTCGGCGCTCCTCACCGTCGCTGCGGATATCGTCCAAGCCACGGTCAGGATACACCTCCTGTAGCTTCTCGACGGCGTTCAGCCGTAGCTCTTCGTTGTGGTAGACGACGATGCGTGGGTAGGTGATGCGTAAGAGGATATCCATCTCCTCCAGCTCGTGGACGACCTCGCGAACGTAGTCGTACCCGTAGCCAGTCACGTCCTGTAGCATCTCGTAGGAACAGCCCTCGGTGACGGCAACCGTCCAGAGAATGTCCCACTTTGCCTTCGAGAGGCTCTCGTAAGTCGTCTTGAGCAGCTTCTTTTCGCGAACCTCATTCGCTTCGAGCATGGCCTTCCGCCAGCCCGTCGGTACGAGCGTATCTATCATCCCGCGATCGTTGTGGACGTAGTAGTCGTCGTCACGGAGGTCCGCGAGACTCACACCGGAGCGGATGGCAAACGTCGACGCCATTTGCCGTAGCGTCGCCCGGAGCGTGACCCAGTCGTCGGCGTGGGGCAGCTTCGTGCCGTCGTCGGTACCGCCAAAGAACGCTTCGAGCTTTGGCTGTCGAAGCCGTTCGTCGGCTGGGTTCCCGCTGATACGGTAGACCTTCAGCCCCAGCTCGTAGCCGTCGCGACCGGCGTAGCCAGCGAAGCCGATGCGGTCCCACATATTGGAGACGACACGCTCCTCCAGGTGCTGGCCGCCGTCGTAGCGGCCGCCACCAGAGGCGTCACCGTTGCCACCATGCTCGACGAGGGTCCGAGCACTCCGGAGCTTGTTCACGACGACGTTCATCAGCTCCTCGTCGAAGCGGTGATGGACCTCGCCCTTCCAGACGCGCCAAGACTGGCGGTTGAACGTCGACCAGTCGGGCCGGCCCTTCCCGAGTGATTCGAGAGCGGCGTTGACCATCTTCACCGTCCGGGCGAACGTGTCTCGTGGGCCGGCATACGTCGTCTGCGTACGGAACTTCGTGCCTTCACCGTACTGGCAGATAAGTGTGTCACGACTCTTATAAACGAGACTCTCGTCCTGGGGCTGGACCCATGTCTGGCAGCTGACCGGCGCCCTGAGACTGTTGTCAAGGTTGCCGTCCTCGGGGTTGTACCGCATCACCTGTATGGAGTACTCGTAGCGCTGGCCGCGGGTAATTTCGATCCCGTTGGCTTCGGTGCCGACCTTCCAGCGCTTCGAGGACAGTACCAGATGCGCCGGGTAGTCGTCGTCCAGCCAGCCCCAGCGTTCGTGAACATCTTCGGCGAGTACGTACGGTTCGTTCCCGGGGTCTTCGACGTGCTCGCGCCACGCTTCCCAGAGACGACGGTATGCCGTCCGACCGTGGTGATCGTTCAGCACGAGTTCGTTCCCGTGGCCGTGTTCTATCGGGTCGGGATAGTCAAGTACCTCACTCTCGCCGGCACTCTCACTCTCATCGTCATCATCGAACTGTGCAAGGTCGGGGCTTGGAGTCTTGGCGTGGCTCATGATGAGTCGTCCTCCAGAACAGCAGGCGGCACCGCAACTTCGGATACTTCGCCGTCGAGCTCGGCGTCGACGGGAACGAACGACTCGGGAGCCAGCGACACTGGTGCCGGGAGTAGGAACTCCGAGCGGCGATGATCCGCACACCGGAAGCCGTAGACGGGTATCGTCTCGCCCAAGGCCTCGGCGATATTGAACTCCAGCAGCGCATCGGTCGGTATCTGTGGCGTACCAACCGAATCCTGGACGTTCTGGCCGCAGACCGGACAGAACACGGAGCCGTCGTAGGGCGGAACGTCGACGGCTCGGATACAGACACGTCGACCTCGGCCGGCGGAGTCAGCCGAGAGGGTCACCGGTCCTCACCTCTGTCGGTCATTGTGTTCAGCCCGTCAGCGTCAGTACGTTGCTGATAGGCCGACCAGATGCCGGCACAAACACAGGCTTCCAGACTGGCATACTCGGGACAAGTGTGTAGAACGCCCCCTTTGTCGCTAAGAGCGCGTTTGAACGCAGCCGAGACGTGTGCCCCGCAGTTGTCGCACTCCGGGCTCACGTCCGATTCCTCCCGTCATTGAGGGCCGCGCACTGCTGATAGTCCTCGGCGATACGGAACTTATAGAACTCGCAGATTTGGGTGGGTCCAGCCCCCTCGTAGGTGCCGGAACTCACGCCGACCACCCCGAACTTAAACACAGGTTTTTAGTGCACTCTTCGAAGAGAAGAAATTTGTCTAGCTGGACGCTATGCTGCCGATAATTTCTATCCAGCTGAAATTGAAGTGGGACCGCCGAGATTCGAACTCAGGTCCGACGCACCCCATGCGCCGAGGATACCGCTACCCCACGGTCCCGCACTCTGGGAGAGGGGGGTGTTTTAATTAAGGGCTTCGCTTTGGTGACGAGAGTGCCAGCCCGTGACGGGGTTGACGGTGCTGGCGCGTCCTCATCACTCGGCGACCTCTATACCGGGGCTTTCGATGGAGACGTCAGCGAGCGACCAGCCCTCGCTCGCGGATCGTGCGTCGACACCGATAGCATTCTGTTCTGCGGTCACGGAGATAGTCGAATCAGAGACAGTCCACGACGCGTTGGTCTTGACCGCGTGGATTCCCTGCTGGCGGCTTTCAATGGTCGTATTCTGGATGGACCACGCGCCAGTCGTTCGAGCGGCGAACACACCGACATCGCGGGTATTGAGTGTAGCGTCAGTGACCGTCCACGCGCCGCCCGAGAAGGCGGTCACCAGGCCGGTGTCGCTCCGGCGGACCGTCAGGTCGGTCACCGTCCAGTCGCCGTCGCTGTCGATAGCTTTGACGCCGGTATCGCTACGACGGACCTCCGTGTTCTGGACCGTCCAGTCGCCAGTTGTCCCGGAGGCATCGACGCCGTCCGCGCCGGACCGGTCGACGACGACCGCTGCGACCGTCCAGTCGCCGGAAGACCTGCGGACATCCATACCGTCGCCGCCGACATCGACGAAGCGGGTGTCACGGATCGTCCAGTCGCCGCCGGTCGCGCGGGCGAACACGCCGCTGTAGGTCGTGCTGGCGACGGCGGCGTCGTCGATGGTCCAGTTCCCAGTCGTGTTCGGTGCGTAGACGCCGACATCGGCAGCGATAACGGTCGTATTAGTGACCGTCCAGTCGCCGCTAGTTCCGTTGGCCACGAGGCCGAAGCGGTAGTTCCGCACAGTGAATCCGGTGACGGTCGGTTCGGCGGTGCCGGCCACCGTTACGCCGGTTCCGTTGGTGAACCGCGAACCATCCAGTATCGCCCGGTCAGGTGCGATAAGGGTAATACTCTCGTTGACTCTGACTTCTTCGTAGTAGGTGCCCGGCCGGACTTCGACGGTGTCACCGCTATCGGCGGCGTCCACGGCGGCCTGTATCGACCGGTAGTCGGCACTCCCGTCTTTGTCGACGGTTAGTGTCTCCTGTGCCGTCTGTGTTCCTGCCACGCTCGCCGGTACCACGGCGAGGGTCAGCACTACCGACAGCAAGAGGGCAATTGATCGTGTACGCGTGTCGTCCATACTAGGAACAGTGGGTACGAACGGACGTAAACTGTATTGTTATTTCACCCGGTGGTGCCCGCAGCGGCCCGCGAAAGCGTTATCGGCCGGACCGGCGAACTCCGGGTTGTGCTGGAGTTGACGTACGAGTCGGGGACCATCCGCGTGACGGGGGACCCGCCGTCGGACCTGCCCGGCGTCGAGTACGACGAGCGCACGCAGACGGCCCGAGCGCCGGCCTACCGGTACGCCGAACTCGTGGACACGATGGAGGACCGCGGGATAGCGTACGAGGACGCCGTCTACTCCCTGCCGTCGCTGTCGCTCTCGACAGCGTACGATCTCAGGGCCTACCAGCAGGCGGCGCTGGACGCCTGGCGTGAAGCCGAGGACAGGGGTTGTCTGGAACTCCCGACGGGGAGCGGCAAAACCGTCATCGGCATCGCGGCGATGGTCGCGCTATGGACGCCGACGCTGGTCGTGGTCCCGACTATCGACCTGCTGGAGCAGTGGCAGCGCGAGCTACAGCGGGAGTTCGACCAGCCGGTCGGCCGCATGGGCGGGGGCGAACAGCGCGTCGAGGACATCACGGTGTCGACGTACGACTCGGCGTACCTGCGGGCCGACGAACTCGGGGATCGGTTCGGGCTCGTCGTCTTCGACGAGGTCCATCACCTCGGCGGGGAGGGGTATCGGGACATCGCTCGGCTGCTCGCCGCGCCGGCACGGCTCGGGCTGACGGCGACGTTCGAGCGCCCGGACGGAGCCCACAAGGTTATCGAGGACCTCGTCGGGCCGCTCGTCCAGCGAGTCGCCGTCGACGACCTGGCTGGCGAGCATCTTGCGGATTATGACATCAAGCGAATCGAGGTCGCGCTCACGCCGGACGAACGGGACCGCTACGAGGAGTACCAGGGAACGTTCACCGACTACCTCAAACAGTCCAACATCCAACTCCGGTCCGGCAGTGACTATCAGGAACTCGTGAAGCGGTCCGGAAACGACCCGGCGGCCCGCGAGGCGCTGCTGGCGAAACAGCGCGCCCGCGAGGTGATGATGAACGCCCAGCGGAAGGTCGACCGGCTGGCGACGATTCTGGACCGCCACCGTGAGGACCGCATCATCGTCTTCACCGCCCACACTGACCTCGTGTACCGCCTCTCCGAGCGGTTCCTTGTTCCAGCGATAACACACGAGACCGGTGCGAGCGAGCGTCGGGAGATCTTAGAGCGGTTCCGCGACGGGACATACTCCCGGGTCGTGACCGCGAACGTCCTCGACGAGGGGGTTGATGTGCCCGACGCGAACGTCGCCGTCGTCCTCTCGGGGAGCGGATCAGAGCGGGAGTTTACCCAGCGGCTCGGACGAATCCTCCGGCCGAAAGCCGACGGCGGGCGGGCGCTGCTGTACGAGCTCGTTACTGAGGAGACCGCGGAAGAGCGGGTCGCCAGACGACGCAGATAGCGGGCGGCGTAGCGTCGAAGCCACGTTCGAGGAGAGCCCCCGTCGGGATGACACCGGACGACCACCGACGGCTGAATGGGTCGCCGTGACACCCCGCGTTTTTGTCGCTCCGTGGCGGACACACGCGTGTGCTGACGAAAGACCTCCTGCGGGTGTCCCGGGCCGGCGGCGGCTACCACCTGCAGTTCGCCGACGCCGACGCGGAGCGGCTGGCGGCCCGCGTGCTCGGAATCTATCAGGGTCACGTCGGCGAATCCCGCGGGACGCTGGAGGCGGCACTCACAGACGTAGAGCGAGAGGCCGACGATTTCAAACTCGTCCGCGGGCTGGCGAAACTCGTCGAGCGGGAGGCGACCTTCGGGACGCAAGCCACTGTCGACCCTGTCCGCGCCCGTCGTCGAGTGTTCGAAGCCGCTGCGGACATCGGCGTCGTGACCGAGGCCGAGCGCCAGCAGGCACTCTCCGAGGCGGCCGACCACTTCGGCACGGATGCCGAGACGCTGACCGACGCACTGTACGCCGACCGCGACTCACGACAGATTCTCACCGATGTCGACTCGCGCTGGGGGCCGGCCGAACTGCGGACCCAGTACAACCTCTCGCTGGCGCAAACGGCGCTGTTCGACGCGACCGAGATTCGGGTCCGCTCGTCAGACCCGAACACGCTCGTCTCGGCGGTCAAACGCCTCCGGCTGATGTACGAGATCCGGCGGACAGAAAGCGGTCGGGAGGTCGTGGTCACGGGCCCGGACGCGCTGTTCTCGAACACGCGCCGGTACGGCACCCGCTTCGCTCGCCTCCTTCGGACGGTCGCGGTCGCGAGCGAGTGGGAGTTGACGGCGACCATCGACGACCGGGGCACCGAGCGGGAACTCACTCTTTCAGATGCGGATGTCTCCGTTCCCGGCGTCGAGCCCGTAACTGAGGTCAGCTACGACAGCGGCGTCGAAGCCGACTTCGCCGGTCGATTCGCTGCGCTGGACCTCGACTGGGACCTGATCCGGGAACCGGAGCCTCTAGCGGCAGGGGAGCACGTCGTCATCCCGGATTTCGCCTTCGAGTGGCGACCCGGCGCTGATACCGGGGTGTGGGATACGGGGCGTCGGGACGGCTCCGACGGGACCGACGGTGACCTGCCCTTCCGCGTTTTCTTCGAAATTATGGGTTTCTGGACGCCGGAGTACGTCGAGAAGAAACTCACCCGCATCGACGCCCTGGAGGACGTCGAGATGCTGGTCGCCGTCGACGAGTCTCTCGGCGTTGGGGAAGACATCGAAGCGACGGAGACCCGAGCGATCCCGTACTCCGGGACGGTCAGCGTGAAAGACGTGCGGGACGCGCTGCGGCCCTACGAGGAGCGACTGGTGCGCGAGAGCGCCGCGGACATCCCCGACGAACTGCGTCCGGACGCCACAGTCATTTCGCTCGCCGACCTCGCAGCCGAGTACGGCGTCAGCGAGGACGCGCTGGAAGACGTGGCCTATCCTGACCACGAGCGCGTCGGGCGCACGCTCGTTTCGCCTGCCGTGTTAGACGACCTGGCCGAGCAGATCGAGCCCGGAATGGCCTACGAGACGGCGAGCGACAGACTGGCCGACTACGGTATCGAGGACGACAGCGCCGCCCTCGCACGCCTTGGCTACCGCGTCGCCTGGGAAGGGCTTGGGAGCGGGACTATCGAACCACGAGACCCCGAAGCGTAGCGAACCGCGGGAACGGGGCTCTCGGACCGTGCGGGACGCGTAGCGAACCGCACCTGCCGGTCAGACCTCTCGCCGGCGACCCTTCGGCACCTGGGACCTGAGTTCGCCGTACACGTACAGGCCGACGCCGACCGGTTCGGCCTCGCCGGCGAGGTCGTGTGTGACGACGAGATACCCCCAGTCGCCATCCCAGTCGAGTTCCTGGTCCTCGCCGGCCACAAACGCTCGGGCAGCGTCTTCATCGAGGTGGATGACGTTCTGGCTGGCGTGCTCGCCGAACCGCTGGACGGCCTCCAGCGTCGGCTTCCAGTGTTCCTGGCGCGTCCGCAGGAACGTCATTCCAAGGCCCTCGATGTCGACCGGTGACGGGGGGGTGCCCTGATACAGCCACAGTTTGCCAGCGCCGCGTTCCCAGAACGTGTATCCCTCGAAAGTCTCCGGCGGGACGCCGAACCGCTCGGTCCAGAAGTCGAGCACTTCCTCGCGGGTCGCCCGCTCGGGGTCTCCTCGCTCTTCGTCTGTCTCTGGGAGCCGCGTGAACTCCGTGCTCTGGTCGCTCATTCCGCGGGTACCTCCAGTTTCGCACAGAAGAACCCGCCCGTGTCGTTGTGATGCGGGTAGATGCGCTTGGCGTCGGCGACGCTGGGGTCGAATGTCTCGTCCTGCCACTCGGTGATGCCGGGGGCGTGGTCGAGCGGGAGGTCGTAGTCCACAATTTCGCAGGCCGTCTCGCCGAGAACGTAGTCCAGTACGGCCTCGTTTTCCTCCGGGGCGAACGTGCAGGTGGAGTAAACGACGGTTCCGCCGGGTTCGGTCACTTCGACGGCTCGCTTGAGGATTCCTTTCTGGACGCCGGAGATGCCTTCGACGTGCGAGAGCGTCCAATCTTCCAGCGTATCGGGGTTCTTGCGAATGGTCCCTTCACAGGAACAGGGGACGTCGACGAGTGCCCGGTCGTATCCCTCGCCGCCGAAGGGCTTGAGCGAGTGGTTGCGCCCGTCCTCGTGGGTGACAGCGACCGTGGTCGCGCCCAGCCGCTCAGTGTTGGTCCGTAGCGCCGAAATCCGTCCGAGGTTGTTGTCGGTTGCGACTACTTCGCCGGTATCCTCCATTAGCGCGGCGAGCTGAGTCGTTTTGCTCCCCGGTGCCGCACAGGCGTCCCAGACCCGTTCGCCGGGCTGGGGGTCCAGTACGGTCGCGGGAATTACGGACACCTCCTCCTGGCCGTGAATCCAGCCGTGGAAGTACGGCCAGTTCGCGCCGGGGGAGTCCTCGGGCAGGACGAACAGGCCGTCGTGCCAGTCAACGGGTTCATAGGCGATGTCCGCTTCCGCAAGCGCCGTCCGGACCCGCTCGACGGTGGCCTTGATCGTGTTGACCCTGACGGCCGACGGCAGCGGGCGTTCACACGCGTCGATGAACGCCTCGAAGTCGTCGATGATGGGTCGGTAGCGGTCGAGTGGTTCCATTGTCCGGCGTTCGCTGGCGGTCGGTTTGTGGGTTTCGAACGGCACCGGCCCATGGCTTTCAAGCCGCCGGCGGCCGATACCTGAGGTATGGCACACATACAGGTCCACCGCGACGACATCTCCCTCGACTCGCCGACACTGGTCGAGGGACTACCGGGTGTCGGACTCGTCGGCAAGATAGCCGCTGACCATCTCGTCGATGTCTACGATATGGAGTACTACGCGTCGGCCCACTGCGAAGGGTTGCCAGAAATCGCCGTGTACGGGACGGACGATCCGGACGTTCGCCCGCCGGTCCGACTGTACGCGGATGAGGGCCGTGACCTGCTCGTCCTCCAGAGCGATGCACCGATCTCCCCGTCCGGCGCGAAGGAGTTCGCCGGCTGTATGGTCAGCTGGTTCGAGGCCAACGACGCGACGCCGATCTACCTCAGCGGCCGTCCTGCCGAGAAAGACGGCGTTCCGAACGTGTACGGTGTCTCGACCGGTGACGGGGCGGCGATGCTGGAGGAAGCGGACGTGGACCCGCCCTCGGAGAACGGCGCGATCACCGGGCCGACCGGCGCGCTGGTCCACGAATCACAGCGGGTCGGGCTAACGAGCATCGGGCTCATCGTCGAAGCCGACCAGCAGTTCCCTGATCCGGAAGCGGCGCGGGCGCTCCTGCAGACGGCGATCAGCCCGCTGGCCGACTTCGAGGTCGACACCGAAGCGCTGGTCGAGCAGGCCGAAGAGATCGGCCGAGCCAAGGCACAGCTCGCACAGCAGCTCCAGGAGAACCAGGAGGAGAGCACGAGCGCACGGCCGCTCGGGATGTATCAGTAATGGCGGGCGCAGACGACATCGTTCGCGGGTTACTGGTCGTGGGTGTCGCCATCCTCGCAGCGATAGCGGCGTGGTACCTGTTCGTTGCGGTCCCGGACGACCTGGCGGAACTGCTTGGCGTCCTGTTACTGCTGGCCGTCGTCATCGGTGCGGTGCGTATCGGCAGCAACGTCGCCGGGTCGGTGCTGCCCGCACACAACGTCGCGGAGGTCGCCGTCGAAGGGCCGATCACCCGCGACGGCGGTGGCGGGATCACCAGTCCGCCGGTCGGCGCGTCGGCCGACGACATCGTCGAACAGATCGAGCGCGCCGACGAGGACCGCGGCTCGGCGGCGCTCCTGTTGAAGCTGAACACGCCGGGCGGCGAAATCGTCCCCAGCGAGGACATCCGCATCGCTGCCGAGCAGTTCGACGGCCCGACCATCGCCTACGCGACGGATGTCTGTGCCAGCGGCGGCTACGACATCGCCGCCGGCTGTGACGAGCTGTGGGCGCGCGAGGGCTCTATCGTCGGCTCCATCGGCGTCGTCGGCTCGCGGGTCAACGCCAAGGAGCTGGCCGACCGCCTGGGGCTCTCTTACGAGCAGTTTACCGCCGGTGAGTACAAGGACGCCGGCGTCCCGCTGAAGGAAATGACCGAGGACGAACGCGAGTACCTGCAGGGCATCGTCGACGACTACTACGACCAGTTCATCGATACCGTTGCCGAGGGGCGCGAGATGGACGCCGAGACGCTCAAAGCCACCGAAGCGCGCATTTTCCTCGGTGACGAGGCCGAAGAACGTGGGCTCGTCGACCGGCTCGGCACGCGAGACGACGTCGAGGCGAGTCTGGAGCAACGGCTTGGCGAGGATGTGACGATCAAGGAGTACGAACCCGAGCGCGGATTGACGGGCAAGCTCCGCGGAGGTGCACAACAGGTCGCGTTCGCGCTGGGCGCGGGTATCGCCAGCGTCGCCGACGGCGATATCGAGGGCCTCTCCTTCCGGCGATAGCTCGGGAGGTTTTTTATTCGGGGACCGCCTTCGCCGTAGTGTGACTACGCTGGTGGTGTGTATCGACAGGGACAGTCCGGCCGCAGCGGCGTGTCCCGTCGTCGGCCGCGACGCCGTCGAGTCACTCATCACGCAGACGGGGGTCGTAGACCCGGAAGACAGCCGGGTCAACTGCCTCCTCGAAGGGCTCGCAGTCGCGGATGAACTCGAAGCCGAGGGGTCCTCGCCGGTCCTCGCCGTCGTCGGCGGCGGGAGCGACAGTGTCGGCTCGGACCGGGAAATCGCTAGCCAGATCGACGGTCTGGTCGCCGAGCACGAGCCCGATTCCGCGGTCGTCGTCGTCGACAGTGCCGACGACGAGCGGCTGGTCCCCATCATCGAGAGCCGCGTTCAGGTCGACGCCGTCGACCGCGTCGTCGTCCGCCAGGCCCGCGACATCGAATCGACGTACTACCTGCTCAAGCAGTTCCTGGCCGACGAGGAACTGCGCAAGACAGTGCTGGTCCCCGTCGGGATCATCATGCTCGCGTTCCCGCTGTTGCTCGTCGTCACCAGCCCGACCATCGCCGTCGGCGCTATCGCGGCCGCCATCGGCGTGTTTCTCATCTACAAGGGGCTGGGTATCGACACGTACCTCTCGCGACTCCCCGGCCAGACCCGGGAGGCCCTGTACTCGGGACAGGTGTCGCTCGTGACCTACGTCGTCGCCGCCGGCCTCTCGCTCGTCGGCATCTTTGCCGGCGTGCTGGGCGTTTCGGCGGTCGGCGATATCAGTCCCTTCTTGCTGGCGAACCGCTTTGCCTTCGCGTCTGTGCCGTGGCTGACCGGCGCGGCGCTGGCCGCCTCGCTCGGTCGCCTGCTGGACGAACTCATCCAGCAAGAGGGGGTCCGGAGCGCGTACGTGAACCTCCCGTTCGGTGCGGTCGCGGTCGGGCTCGTCGTTCGCGGCTTTTCTGCGTACTTCCTCGAACGCGGTGGCGTGTTCGAGCCGTTTCAGGTGCCGGAGACGAACCTCGGCATCGTTCAGATTCAGGGGTTCATGCTGGAGGCCGGGACCCGCCTTGCACTGTTCATCCTCGCAGGTATCCTCATCAGCCTCGTCGGCGTCCGGGTGGCGACCTACGTCAGCCACACCGATATCGAGGACGAACTAGTGGAATAGACAGCGATTTACGCCGCCGACGGCTACTGACGGCTATGACAGACGGTGCGTGGGTTTCGCTGTTCTCCGGCGGCAAAGACTCCTCGTGGGCGCTGTACCGGGCACTGGAACGGGGCCACCCCGTCGAACGCCTGGTGACGGTCCACCCGGAGGGCGACTCCTACATGTACCACGTTCCGGCGACCCGACTGGCCCGCCTGGCCGCCGAGAGCATCGGCATCCCACTCGTCGAAGTGGAGCCGGATGACTTCGAGGCCGACGACGTACCCGACTCCGGCGATCAGGGCGACGCCGAACTCGAACCGCTGGAGGCCGCGCTGCGCGAGCTCGACGCCGAACTGGACGGCGGCATCACCGGTGTCACTGCCGGCGCGGTCGAGAGCGAGTACCAGACGACCCGCATCGAATCGATGGCCGACCGCCTCGAAGCCAACGTGTTCGCGCCGCTGTGGCAAGAGAACCCACGCGACCTCGCCGACGCGATGCTCGACGCCGGCTTCGAGATACGGATCATTCGCGTGGCCGCCTACGGCCTTGACGAGTCCTGGCTGGGACGAACACTCGATGCCGACGCGCTCGACGAACTGGAGGCGCTCAACGAGGAGTACGGCGTCCATATTCTCGGGGAAGGCGGCGAGTTCGAGACACTCGTCACCGACGGGCCGCACATGGACCGCCGGATCGAACTTGAGTACGAGACGGAGTGGGACGGCAGCCGCGGAACGCTGCAGATCGAAGACGCGTGGCTGGCGTAATCGGAAGCAGCGAACGACTGGTCCGGTCAGTCGTCGTTCGTCAACTGCGTGTGCGCACCGATGAGTGCGCCGGCCAGGTCCAGACTCTCGACCTGCGTATCCCGGTCGATAATCGACTGGCGGATGTCCGAATCGAGGATGGTCGTATCCGGGAACACGATGGCCCGGTCGAGACTGGAGTTGACGACCTCGGCCCCCGAGAGGACGTGTACGTTCTCGCCGAGCGTGGTGTTCTCGATGGTGGCGTCCTCTGCAACGACGTTTTCTCCGTCGAGTTCCCACGCGACGGCCTCCAGATAGCTTTCGGGCGTTCCGATGTCGTACCAGGCGTCGTCGAACGTGAACGCCCGGACGGGACCGTCATCAACGAGCCACTGGATGAACCAGCCGGGTTCGTCGGGGTTGTTTCCGTCTTCGAGGTACTCGTCGAAGCGAATTGCATCGGCCGGGAACGCGTAGCAGGCGATCGAGACGAGCGTGCTGTTGGGGTCGTCGGGCTTCTCCTGGAAGTCCGTGACCTCCTCGCCGTCAAGTTCGATGAGGCCGTAGGAACTCGCCTTCTCCCGCGATCCGACATCGTAGGCGGCGAGCGTGGGGTCGTCGTACTGTTCGAAGTAATCGATGAACTCCGCGATATCGAAGCTGATGAGGTTGTCGCCGGCGATGACCAGCAGATCCTCGTCGCCGAGCCCTTCCCGGTCGACCAGCTGGGCGAGCGCGCCGACGACCCCGAACTTCTCGTCTTCCTCGGCGGTTTCCTCGACGGTCAGGGACGGCTTCTCGAAACTGCTCGCGGCGATGTGGTCCCGGAAGTCGTCAGCAAAGCGCTGGTTCGTACTGACGAACACGTCAGTGATGCGACTGTCCTCCTCTAATTCGCCGAGAATCCGATCGATAACAGCCGTGTCACCGACGGGGAGCAGCATCTTGGGCCGGTGCTTGGTGACAGGCCAGAGCCGGGTGGCGTACCCGCCTGCGAGGACAATCGCTTTCATGTCCGGAAGCAGACAACCAGAATACAAGTTCTTTTTCATCGACGGGACCGCGGCACTTATCGGTGCCCCGGAGTACAACCGCGTATGACTGACGACGCTGACGGCCCGGAGACAGGGGATGCGAACCTCACGGAGAAAATCAACCAGACGAACGTCGACAAGCGTATTTCGAGCCTGGAAGCGGCCTACGACGAGGTCCCGGTCACCGAGGAGACATTCGAACTGTCGCCCGATGAATACGCTGACGTGTTCGCTGCGACACGCGGGACCGGCTACTCCGGGAACAGCGTCGTGTTCGTCACCCGTGACGGCACCGACTTTCCGGAACTGAGTGACCAGATACCCGACCAGGCGGCCGGCGACACCCGCGACCGTGTCCTGCTGGTGCTGGGCCGCGGTGCTGACATGTGGGCGCTGCCGGGCGGCGGTAAAGGCGACGAATACGAATCGGTGCAGGGTACTGCGGTCCGCCGCGTCAACGAACAGACCGGCATCCGGTGTACGGTCACCGGCGTCGCGGAGGTCGTTCACTCCAAGTACTATCCGGACACCGACGCACAGGGGTCAGTACACACGCTGGACATCTATCTTCGGGCGGAGTACAAGAAGGGAGCCCTCGATGTGGACGAGTCGGAACTCGTTGGAGCGGCGTGGTTCGCGGAGCCCCCGGAGCGACTGACTCCCGGTGCTGAAGAGCGGTTTACGGCCTTCCTCGACGACGAGTGAATCCGGGACCGGAACGAGAAGCCGATCAGTGTTCGACTAACTCCACGAGTACGCCGCCGGTCGTCCTCGGATGGAGAAACGCCACATCGTGTCCCCATGCGCCCGGCCGCGGCTTCTCGTCTATGAGGTCGATGCCGCAGTCACTGACCGTCTCTAGCGCGGCGGCGATGTCGTCTGTCTCCAGGGCGACGTGATGGATACCCGGGCCGTTGCTGTCGAGGTATCTGGGGATCGCGCCATCGGCGTCGGGCAGCGGTTCTAACAGTTCGAAGTAACCGTTGTCCATCTCCAGGAACGTTACCCGGAGGCCGTCAAACGTCTCCTCGTGGACGACCGGTGTCCCGAAGGCGTCGGCGAACAGTTCTGCGAGCGGGGCGGCGTCGTCCGTTGCGATGCCGGCGTGGTCGAATCGCATGGACGGTCGTACACCGGGGTGGCTTATAATTCTGGGAGCATGGACGGTTGGAAAATAGGGGAAGCCCCGCGTCTCGACCGATCCTTACATCGACGAGCCGGGCTGGTACTCGCCGAACACGTCCCGGAGCACGTTACACACTTCGCCGGTCGTGGCGTACACCTTCACGGCGTCGATGATATAGGGCATGACGTTCTCGTCGCCCTCGGCGGCCTGTCGGAGCGCATCGAGTTTCGCCTCGACGGCCTCCTCGTCGCGCTCCTCCCGGACGGTGGCCACGTTGTCTTGCTGGGCCTGTTCGACGGCCTCGTCGACCTCTTCGATGTCCTGTTCGCCCTCCTCCTCGACCTGGTACTCGTTGACGCCGACAATGATCCGTTCGCCTTCCTCCTGTTCGCGCTGGCGCTCGAAGGCCACGTCCTGAATCTGGCGCTGGACCCACTGCTCCTCGATGGAGCGGCGCATCCCGCCGCGTTCGTCGACCTCCTCGATGAGTTCGCGGGCCTCGGCTTCGAGTTCGTCGGTCAGCGACTCGACGTAGTAGCTCCCGGCCAGCGGGTCGATTGTGTCGGCCGCGCCGGACTCGTGAGCGAGAATCTGCTGAGTGCGTAGCGCGGTCCTGACAGACTGCTCGGTCGGCAGGCCGATAGCCTCGTCCTTGCCGTTGGTGTGGAGGCTCTGTGTCCCACCCAGGACCGCTGCGAGTGCCTGGTAGGACACGCGGACGACGTTGTTCTCGATCTGCTGGGCGGTCAGCGTCGACCCGGCGGTCTGAGTGTGGAACTTCAGTTGCTTGGACTTGGGGTTCTGGGCGTCGAAGCGCTCGTCCATGATTTTCGCCCAGAGGCGGCGGGCCGCACGGAACTTCGCCACCTCCTCGAAGATGTTGTTGTAGGAGGCAAAGAAAAAGGAGAGCTGCGGGGCAAACTCGTCGACATCGAGGCCGGCCTCGATGGCTGCCTCGACGTACTCGATGCCGTCGCCGAGCGTGAAGGCGATCTCCTGGGCGGCCGTCGAGCCGGCCTCGCGGATGTGATACCCCGAGATGGAGATGGTGTTGAACTTCGGCGTCTCGGCTGCGCAGAACTCGAAGATGTCGGTGATGAGCCGCATCGACGGCTCCGGCGGGTAGATGAACGTGTTCCGAGCGATGTACTCTTTGAGCACGTCGTTCTGGATGGTCCCGCGGAGTTCCTCACGGTCGACGCCCTGCTTGTCGCCGACGGCGATGTACATCGCCAGCAGCACCGACGCGGGGGCGTTGATGGTCATGCTGGTCGACACCTCGTCGAGCGGGATGCCGTCGAACACGGTCTCCATGTCGTCCAGCGAGTCGATGGCGACGCCGGTTTTGCCGACTTCGCCGGCAGCCATCGCGTGGTCGGAGTCGTAACCCATCTGCGTCGGGAGGTCGAACGCCATCGACAGCCCGGTCTGGCCCTGGTCGAGCAGGTAGTTGAACCGCTCGTTGGTCTCCGTCGCAGTTCCCATCCCGGCGTACTGGCGCATCGTCCAGAGTCGGCCTCGATAGCCGGTCGGATACACGCCGCGGGTGTAGGGCTCCTGGCCGGGGAAGCCCAGATCCTCTTCGTAGTCGAGATCGGAGATGTCTTCGGGGGTGTACAGACGGTCTACTTCGTGTCCCTCGGTGTCCGTGGTGAACGTCTCCTTGCGTTCGCCAAAGCGGTCGACGGTGGGCTGGACGTCGTCTTCCTCCCACTGAGCCTTCGACTCCCGTATCTCTTCCAGCTCGTCGGGGTCAAACATGGGCGGACTGTCGGACGGCGGAGGCTTAAGGGTTCTTAAATCCTTCACGGTTTGTAATACGCGTCCCGCGGCGATACGGCGGCGTGACGTTCCGAGGTGGGTTTATATCGTCGGCATTTAGCGAGGACTATGCCAATCGAACCGGGTGACGGCGTCACCATCGAGTACGTCGGGCGCTTCGAGGACGGCGGCGTCTTCGACACGTCACGTCCCGAAGTCGCCAGGGAGCACGGACTCATCGAGGCACAGGGCGTCGAGGCGAGCGAGTACGCACCGCTTTCCTTCACCGTCGGTGCGGGCGAGATCATCGAAGGGCTCGACGAGGCTCTCGTCGGAATGGCCGCTGGTGAGGAGGCCACTGTCACGGTGCCGCCGGCGAAAGCCTACGGGGAGTTCCAGGCCGACCGCGTTCGCGAGTACGACCCGGAGACGTTCGAGGGCATGGTCGGGAAGGAACCGGAGGTCGGGCTCCACGTCGAGGCCGAAAACGGCCTCCACGGGGACGTGACTGCGGTCCGAGACGACGCCGTTGAAGTCGATTTCAACCACGAGCTGTCGGGTAAGACGCTCGTGTTCGACATCGAAGTTGTCGATGTCAGATAACCAGTTCGTTGTCGGCAGGTAATCAGTCGCCCGTGTCGTACTTGTAGGTCGCTTCGTCGGGGTCAATACCGAAGTCCTCTGGACCCTCCTCGGGCTCGGGCTCCTCGGACTCGCCGGCACTGGCCTTCTTGAACCGTTTGCGGAGGTGCCCCGGTACTTCGAAGCGGTCGAGGGCAACCCGGAGCGGTACCGCGTCCGGCTGGATGTTCTCCTGTTTGGTCTCGAGCCGGTCCCGGAGCCGGTCGGGGAGTTGCGCCGGTTCGATGCGCTCGAAGCCGAACTGCGCGAGATACTCAGAAGCGTTCGTCAGCGAGTAGACTGTGTCGAACCCCTCGTCGCCCGCGTACTCGACCAGCCGCTCGATGACGTGTGCGCCGACCCCCTGGTTGCGCCACTCCGGCAGCACGCCGATACTGGTCAGTTCACAGACGGACTCCTCGTCGCCCTTGTGGATACGGATACGGCCGAAGCCCGCCTTTTCGTGGCTCTCCTCGTCGATAGCGACGACGTAGTCCCGGGATCTGAAAGCCGTCTCGTCCAGTCCCATCTCCTCGATACGGTCCAGCAACCAGACTTCCTCTCGGTTTTTCGCATCCCGGACGTACATGCCTGAAAATTAACTGCCGCAGTCAAAAGGGTTTGCGGCGTAACTGTCGTGGTTGGGTTACGTGGCGGAGAGGCAATCACTAAGACAGTCCAACATGATTGATTACCCATGATCTCGCTCGAGATGGACATGGTCCAGTACGACTGTCCGTATATCGACACAACACGGGACTACGAGGTGTCGTTTCTGGCCAAACAGTGGGATTTCCACCCTGTCGAGCGGGAGCTGGAGACGCGGATCATGGTCAACGGCGCGGACCGGGAAGAGCTAGACCGCGGGCTGAACGCGCTCGAAGCACACGACCACATGGAGTCCTATCAGCTCCTCCGCCGGAAAGGCGACCTGGCGCTCATCCGCTCACGAATCGACGAGACGAACGCGATGAGCGTCATCCGCGACCACAGCGGCTACATCACCGGGCCGTTCCGGATCCGGGACGGCTCGGAGATATGGCACGTCGGCTTCGATACCGAGCGGGTCGCGGAGGGGACGCTGTCGGAACTGGAACGGGACAACGACTACACGATCCAGTCCCGGGAATCGGTCGACCTGGAGGATTACTACGACCTGCTGCAGAACATCGACTCGGCGAAGCGCCTGGTCGACGGTTGTCGGGAACTCTCAGAGGTGGAGCGGGACACGCTGGAGAAAGCCGTCGAGGGCGGCTACTTCGACACGCCCCGGGACGCGACGCTTTCGTCGCTCGCCGAGGAGTTCGACGTATCGAAGATGGCCATCTCGAAAAATCTCCGACGGAGCCAGCGGAAGATTCTTGATCGGGTCACGACGGCGATGAACGACGTCACCGAGTGAGCGAAGGGGCGTCGTTGCGTCTCCCGGGGCTACTCCGCCCCGCTGCCCTGCATCAGTTTCTGGATGTCTTCGTCGGCCGCCAGCTCCTCCGGGTCGCCGCTGGCGACGATATCCCCGCGCTCGATGACGTACAGCCGGTCGACCACGTCGGGGACGTGCGTGACGTTCGACTCGGCGATGAGCACCGCGATATCGCGGTCGTTAATCTCCCGGATGTAGCGTTTGAGGCTCTCGACGACGACCGGAGCTAACCCCTCCAGCGGCTCGTCGAGGATGAGCAGGTCGGGCTGAAGCGCCAGCGCCCGACCGATGGCGACCATCTTCGCCTGGCCGCCGCTGAGGTTCTGGACCTTCGCGTCCCGGCGGCCATCGAGTTCGGTCAGCACATCGTAAACACTCTCGATGACCGCGTCCTCGTCGTCGATGCCGCGGGCCGGCCCGCTGGTCCAGATGGGGAGCCGGAAGTTCTCGTCGACGGTCATCCCGGTGAACAGCTTCCGGTCTTCGGGCTGGTAGCCGATGCCCCGCTTGGGAATCAGCTCCGAGCGGATACCGGTCAGTTCCTCGCCGCGGAACTTGACTGAACCGCTCCAGACCGGTGTCAGGCCCATGATGCCCCGGAAGGTACTCGTCTTGCCGGCCCCGTTGCGGCCGACGAGGCCGACCGCCTCGCCGGCGTTCACGTCGAGGTCCACGTCCTCGGTCACCTGGAACCCCTCGACGGCGGCGTTGAGGCCGCGAACGGACAGCAGGGCGTCGTTACTCATCGTCACCCACCCCCAGGAGGAGCCGTCGGAGTTCGTCGTCCGTTTCGAGCATCGTCGGCGGACCGACCCCGTGGACAGTCCCCTGATGGAGGGCGACGACGCGGTCGGCGTACTCCGTAACGATGTCCATGTCGTGCTCGATGGTGACCGTCGTGACGCCCTCGGCTCGGCCGACCTCGACGATGGTCTCGATGACGTACTCCTTCTCGCGGGTCGAGACGCCGGAAGTCGGCTCGTCGAGTAGGAGGTAGTCCGGGTCGAGGCCGAAGGACATCGCCACGTCGAGCAGTTTCCGGTCGCCGTGGGGCAGTTCCTCGGCGACAGTGTCGGCGGCGTCTTCGAGCCGGAACTTCTCCAGCAGTTCCTCGACCTGTGCCTCGACCTCCTCGTGACCGTCGGCCATAGAGAACAGGCTCCAGGTCTTGCCCTGTTCGGTCAGCACCACCGTTCGGAGGTTCTCACGGACCGTCATCTCCTCGAACACCTTGACGACCTGGAAGCTCCGGGCGATGCCGGCGTCGACGCGCCCGTTTGCCGACATGCCGGTGATGTCGTCGCCGTCGAGGACGATGGAGCCCTCGTCCGGCGAGAGAAAGCCGGTCAGCAGGTTGATGAACGTCGTCTTCCCGGCCCCGTTCGGGCCGACGATGAAGACGAGTTCGCCGTCCTCTTTCCCGAACTCGAGCGTGATGTCGTCAGTCGCGACCAGTTCACCGAATGACTTCCGCAGATTGCGTGCTTCGAGCATATCAGTCGACTCCGAACAGGATTATCCGCAGGCTGGTCAGCGCCTCTGTCACCTTCCGCTCTAGCGATTGCACGGCGGTCCGTCCCCATGTCGACAGGACGGACGGCTCCCGGCGCAGTTCATTGAGCCGCGTGTTGACGATACCGCCGGACCGGAGCGAGCCGACGATACCCCTCGGGAAGCCGTACACCAGTATCAGGAGTACTGCGCCCGTCAGGAACTCGTAATACTGGGTCACGTCCTGACCAACGTCCTGCAGGAAGACGAGGACGACACCGCCGATGAGCGGCCCGACGAGCGTCCGGAACCCGCCCAGTATCGCCATGAACAGGATGTCGCCCGACCGGAGGAAAAACAGCGTCCCCTCCGGGCGGACGTACTGGCGGACGACGGCGAACAGCCCGCCCGCGACGCCGCCGTAGATGCCAGAGATGACGAACGCGGCCCAGACGTACCGCCGGACCGGCAGGCCGATGAACCGCGCCCGGGTCCGCTCCTGCCCGATGGCATCGAGGGCGTTGCGGAACGGCGACTGTGTGATGCGGTACATCACGAATAGCCCGATGAGGATGACGACCACCGTCAGGTAGTACGTCAGCACCTGGTACACGTCCGGGCTGAACGCGGTTCCGAACAGTAGCGGCTGGTTCGCCGGCCCCGGCCGAATCGGGAGCCCGTCGCTCCCGCCGAGCGCGCTCTGACCGAGCGCGATGGCGTACAGGAGTTGGCCGAAGGCCAGCGTCAGGAGGGCGAAGTACAGCCCGGTGTGTCGCAGGGACAGCACTCCGATGATGGCTGCCATCACCGTCGCGGCCGCGATGGCCCCGAGCAACAGCAGGCCGACGCTCTGGACGCCGGCGTAGCGCGCGAGGACTGCGGTCACGTACGCGCCGGTGCCGAAGAAGGCCGCGTGGCCGAACGACGTGAGCTTCGTGTGACGAAGCAGGAGGTTCAGTCCGACCGCCGCGAAGCCGAACAGCAGGCCCTGGTGGATGACGCTGAGCTGGAGGCTGTCGGAGACGGTCGTGAGGTCCGGCACGATGAACAGAACGACGACCCCGAGGACGAGGAAGGCCGCTTCCCGACGGGTCACTTCGACCCCGAGGAAACGATACGCCGGCGTCCCGTCGCGGTCGACGCGCTCCGGCATCACGCTGTCTCACCCCATGTCCCGAACAGCCCTTCGGGCTTGACTAGCAGGATTAGCGCCATGATAGCGAACGGGGCGGCGATCTCACCCGGCGGATACAGCGTGATCATCCAGCTCCGGATGACGCCGACCAGGAGCGCGCCGACGAACGCCCCGCGGAGGCTTCCCAGGCCGCCGATGACGATGACGACGAAGGAAAGCACTAGCGGATTGGTGCCCATTTCGAGCGTTGCCGACGTGGGCGGGACCGCCATTGCACCGGCGAAACCGGCGAGGAAGGCTCCGAGCGCGAACACCAGCGTGAACACGCGGTCGGTGCTGACGCCGATGGCGGTGGCCATCTCGCGGTCGATGGCCGTCGCGCGGATGATGCGGCCGGTCTTTGTGCGTTCGAAGAACCAGAACAGGCCCACGACGACGACCGAGCCGACGAGGATGACGAACACGTTGTAGGTCGGGTAGTTCAGCCCGACGAGTTCGCTCGTCGGAATCGTGTTGATGGCGCTGTACACGGCGTCGGTCCTGATCGAACTGTCCCCCCAGATGAACTTCTTCACGTCGAGAAGGATTAGCAGGAGGGCGAAGGTCAGCACCAGCTGGTACACCTGGTCGCGGTCGTAAATCTGTCGCAGGAACACCGCTTCGAAGATTGTCCCGACTGGGAGGAGGATGGCCGCCGTTATTAGGACGGCCGCGAGGACCGCGAGTACGAACACGGCGGTCCCAACGACGCCGCCGCCCGGCGGGCCGATAACGCCGATGATGAACCCGAACACGCCGATGGCAGTGTACGCGCCCAGCGAGAACAGCTCCCCGTGGGCGAGGTTCAGCACGTCCAGGATGCCGAGGATGACGGTCAGTCCCGAGGCGATCATGAACAGGATGAACCCGAACTGGATGCCGTTGAGCGTCTGGACGAGCGCGGCTGTGGGTGTTACGGCCATGGCTCGGTATCAGGCGCTCCAGCTGTCCAGCCAGTCGCTGCCGGTGATGCCCGGTGGCGGCGCGGTCTCGGTCGCCGCGTAGGTGTTCACGTCGTCGAGCCTGGCCGCGCCGAGGTCGTCGTCGTACACCATCTGGCCGGCGAAGGAGTTCGACGCGCCCTGGTGGTCCTCGGCCATGTTGTGATAGCCGGCCGGTGTGAAGAAGCCGTGACCCTCCAGGACCTGCGCGATCTGCTCCTGGCTCGGGTAGGTGCCCAGCAGGTCGATAGCCTTCTCGACGGCCGTCGCCCACGCGGTGACCGCGCCGTAGCCGCTCATGTAGTGAGCCGTCGGGACCGTCACGCCGTCCTGCTGTGTCGCGGCGTCGAACAGCTCCCGGCCGGGCTGCCAGTTGCCCAGCGCCGGCTTCCCCCAGTAGTAGTTGCGCGACCCGGAGTAGATATCCGTCCCGGCCAGCGCGTCGCCCGGCACGTCGCCGGCCGCGCTGTACAGCGTCGTGCCGAACACCGTCGTGTTCTCGAACATGTCGTTGGCGTTCGCCTGTCGCACGAATGTCGTCACGTCGCCGCCCCACAGGCTGGAGAAGGTCACGTCCGGCTCCTCGTTGTTGATCGAGGTGATGTGGTTCGACATGTCGCTGGCTCCGAGTTCCGGGAACCCCTCGTAGACGATTTCGGCGTCCGTGAGTTTCTGGATTGCCTGCGTGAACACCCGCATCTCGTCCTCGCCGAAGGAGTAGCCGGGGTTGACCCCGGCGACGGTCGAGATGTTGTCCGCACCGATGCGCTCGACGGCCTCCCGGGCCATCGTCACCACCTCCATGATGTCGTAGTTCTGGAAGCGGAAGGAGTAGGTCGGGTCGGGGACGGTCTCCTCGTAAAGCGTCGTCACCGTCCCGTCGGTGCTGACGTTGATGATCTCGTTTTTCTCGACTTCGGGGGCAATCTGGCTATGCGTGCCACTGGAAATCGGGCCGAACGTGACCTCTTTCCCCTCCTCGATGAACTGGTTGTAGCTGTCGAGCGGGTTCGACCCCTCGTTGACGACGTCCAGTTCGATCTCGCGTTGCCCGCCGACACCGCCCGCTTCGTTGATGCGCTGGACTGCGAGTTCGGCCCCGCGCTGGGCCTGGATGCCGAGTACGCCCGGTGCGCCACGCGTGAACGTCAACAGCCCGGCCTGTATCGGTTCGTCGGAAATCTCGTCACCGGACTGCCCGCCCTGATCCGCTGTTTCACCGTCACTCAGCAGTGTCGAGCAGCCAGCGAGCGCTGCGGCGACGGCCGAGCCGCCGACCGCGGAGAGCAGTTGTCGCCTGCCGATGCCACCATTGTCGTGGTCCGAAGTAGCCGTTGAATCCATAGGTATCACCCCGTTCCGTCGTCCCGGACGTGGCGTCCGGCGTCTCTGACCAGCGGCGTGTGCCGCGTTCACAGGGGTGGCTGTAGCTACCGTCCAACCCAGGGAATAACGGGAGGTTTACACGTAAACCACGGTGGCTCGCGAGGCGGCGTATCGGCGTTCTCGCGCCGCACTGCCGGAGTGCCACAGCAGCCAGTCGGGTATACATGTCAACCCACCCCTATTCGGGCATGTCTAGAGAACGTGTGACTGAATGGCATCCAGCACCTCTCACGAACGGCTCGAAGTCGAGTCCATCGACGAGTCCTCGATACTGTTCGTCGACGACGACCACTACACGAGCGACACTGTCTGTCTGGTGACCGGCGGCGGGTCGGGTATCGGCCGGGCGACGGCGCTGGCGATGGCCGCCAACGGGGTGACCGCCGTCGCCACCGATATGGACGAGGACGGCCTCGCCGAAGTCGCGGCGACCGCGGCGGACCTCGACCTCGATGGGACCGTCGAGACCGTGGCCGGCGACCTCGCGAGCGACGCGGATATCGAAACTATCGTCGAGACGGCCGCCTCCCACGGCACCGTACGGTATCTCGCGAACATCGCCGGCCTCCAGCACATCGACGCCATCGAGGACTTCCCGATGGAGAAGTACGACCAGATGCACGACGTAATGCTTCGCGCCCCGCTCGCGCTCTCGAAGCGCGTCATCCCTCACATCCGCGGGACCGACGACGGCGTGGGTGCCATCGGGAACATGGCGTCGGTCCACGGCCACTACGTCACCTCGGATAAGGTGGCCTACAACGTCTCGAAGTTCGGCCTGCGGGGGCTGACGCAGTCTATCGCCGCCGAGGGCGGCGACGGACTCCGTGGGTTCTCCATCAGCACGGGCTACGTCAAGACGCCGCTGGTCGTCGGCCAGATTCCCGACACCGCCGAGCAGCGGGGCATCAGCGTCGACGAGGTCATCGACGACGTGATGCTGGGCCAGGCCCGGGTCAAGGAGATGATGGACCCCATCGACGTGGCGAACCTCTTCGTGTTCGGCTTCTCCGGCCACGCCGACCATCTCAACGGCGGGGACCTGCTGTTCGACGGCGGCATGACAAAGACCTACGAGTGAGAATCCAGCGTATGAATATGAACCACAGCGGTCGGCGATGCACGCGCTATCGGGGCGAGTCCTCGAGACTCCTGACCAGGCGTCCCGGCCGCCGAGCCACGGCAAATGTTTGTACCTTGCCATCAAACACTACAAATTACTGACGCTATGAGCGACCAAACCCACGAGGACTCCATCGTCCACGAACCGAGCCATGCGTTCGTCGAATCGACGAACGTCTGGGAGTTCATGCAGGAATACGACATCGACAACTACGACGAACTCATCGAGCGAACGACCACGGACCTGCCGGACGAACCCGACTCGGGCGTCGACTGGTTCTGGGACGTGCTCCCCGAGTACCTCGACATCGAGTTCTTCGAGGCGTACGACGAGGTCCGAGACAGTAGTGACGGGCCGCAGTTCACCAACTGGTACGCCGGCGGGACCATCAACGCCGCCCACAACGTGCTGGACCGCCACGCGGCGCGGGACAGCCCCACTCGAAACACGGTCGCGCTCATCTGGGAGGGTGAACCCGGCGACGTGCGGGAGGTCACGTACCACGAACTGAACCGGCAGGCAAGCAAGGTGGCGAACTACCTGGAATCCGTCGGCGTCGGCACCGGCGACACTGTCGGCCTGTACATGCCGATGGTCCCCGAGGTGGCGTCGATACTGTACGGCTGTCTCAAGGTCGGTGCAATCGCCGTACCGATCTTCTCCGGGTTCGGCGTCGACGCGACGGCGACGCGCATCGCCGACGCGGAGTGTTCCGTGCTGTTCACCGGCGACGGCTTCTACCGCCGGGGCTCCGGCGTTCACCTCAAAGCCACCGCCGACGAGGCCATCGAACAGGCCGGCGAGGAACTGGGCACGACGCCGGTCGAACACACCGTGGTCTACGACCGCCTCGGCGTCGCCGACGACCCCGACGAGACGATCCGCTGGACCCGCCGCGACGAGTGGTGGGAGGACGCGATAGAGACCGCCGACGACGAGTACGCGGCGAAGGAACTCCCGAGCAACCAGGAGTCGATGCTGCTGTACTCCTCCGGGACGACCGGGAAACCGAAGGGCATCGTCCACACGCACGCCGGCGCGCTCATGCAGGCGGCCAAGGAGATCTACTTCGGCTTCGACCACAAGCCGAGCGACCGCTTCTTCTGGGTGAGCGACATCGGCTGGATGATGGGCCCCTGGACGCTGCTCGGGAACCACGCCTTCGGCGGGACCGTCTTCATGTACGAGGGCGCGCCGGACCACCCCGAACCGGACCGCTTCTGGGAGATGATCGACCGCCACGACATCACCACCTTCGGCGTCTCGCCGACCGCAATACGGGCACTCCGAAAGAAAGGGGACGAGTGGCTGGAGGGCCACGACCTCTCCAGCCTCCGGTTGCTGGGCTCGACCGGCGAACCCTGGGACCCCGAGAGCTGGCTCTGGTTCTACGAGCACGTCGGCAACGAGGACTGCCCAATCATCAACATCTCCGGCGGGACCGAGATCATGGGCTGTTTCCTCATGCCGATGCCGATTCAGTCGCTCAAGCCCTGCACGCTCGGCGGTCCGGGACTGGGGATGGACATCGACATCGTTGATTCCGATGGCGAATCAATCGCCGACACCCACGAGCGCGGCTATCTGGTCGCCAGGGACTCTTGCCCGTCGATGACCCGGTCGCTCTGGTCGGGCGACGAGCGCTACCTGAACGAGTACTGGTCGACCTGGGACGACGTGTGGGACCACGGCGACTGGGCCCAGAAAGACGAGGACAGCCTCTGGTTCCTCCACGGCCGAGCGGACGACGTGCTCAACGTCGCCGGGCGGAAGGTCGGGCCGGCGGAGGTCGAGGGCGCGGCGATGGAACACGAGGCCGTCAATCAGGCCGCCGCCGTCGGAGCGCCGGACGACACCACCGGCACTGCCGTCGTCCTCTACACCGTGCTGGAGCCCGGCTACGAACCCGATGACGACCTCCGAGACGACATCCGCACCGCCGTCGGAGAGGAACTCGGAAAGCCCTTCCGGCCCCGCGAGGTGCTGTTCGTCGATGAGTTCCCCAAGACACAGAGCGGGAAAATCATCCGCCGGGCAATCGCCGGCGTCTACCGCGGCGAGGACCTGGGCGACATGTCCAGCATCGAGAACCCCGCGGCGCTGGACGAGGTCCGCGAGGCGTCGTAGTCAGCCCCCGACGGCGCCCTCGGCCGGTTTCTCCAGCCGTAACAGTCCGGGCAGTGCGAGCACCGCGAGGACGACCTCTGTCCCGCCGGCCACGAGGAACGCGACTGGGTAGCCGAAGGCCCCCGCAACGGTGCCGCCGACGATGATACCGGCGAGGAAGCCGACGCTGCCGAAGATGTTGAACCCGGCCATAGCGGTCCCGCGCTCCGTCTCGCCGGCGAGGTCCGAGACGAGCGCCATCGTCGCCGGGGCCATCAGCGCGCCGATGACACCGGTCAGCACCATCCCTGCACCGGCGATAGTGACCGTCGGAGCCTGCCCGACGCCGATAACTGTGAGCCCGTACAGCACAGACCCGACGACGATGGGAGCGGTTCGGCCGATGCGGTCAGAGAGCACGCCAAAGGGGTACTGCAGGAGGGCGAACGGCCCGAAAAACAGTGCCAGCATGACGCCGGTTTCGCCGGGCCCCAGTTCGAACGTCTCCCTGAAATAGAGGGTCCCGACGAGCGCGAAAAAGCCCGCGGTGAGCCGGTCGATAAACCCGAAGGCGTACGGCACGCCGAGCGTCGGCCGCTGTTTGAGCCCGGACACGGTCGCAGCCAGGCCCGACCGCCCGTCCGACGGTGCGCGGTCGGTCACGAGCAGGGCGGCCACTGCGACGACGAGCGACAGCGTGCTTGCCACGTACAGCGGGAGCGTCGTCTGGATTTCGTACAGTTGGCCGCCGAGTGGCGCGCCGAGCGCCGTTCCGCTGCCGATAGCGATGCCTGCCGCTCCCATGTTCTTGCCGTGGCCGCCGCCGAGGTCCATCAGCATCGTCATCGCCAGCGAGAACGCCGCGATGGTGGCCCCGCCCTGGAGCGCTCGCAGGACTAGCACGCCCGCAAACGGGAGCGAGACAGCGCCGGGGAGCCACGCGATGAGGGCGTACAGCACTCCGCCTGCGCCCGCTCCACCGACGATGAACGGCGTGCGCCGTCCGGTGGCGTCGCTGAGCACCCCCCACACGCCAGCGAAAACGACGAAAGCCCCGAACTCAGCGGCGAGGAACCACATGCTCGCATTCAGGTCCGTGGTCGCACCCAGCCTCCGGACGAGTCTGTCGACACCCGGATACAGCAGGACCTGCGCGAGCAAGACAGCGAAGATAACGCCGGCGAGAACCCCCCGATCTGTACGGTCCGTCACAGACGACGATACAGCGAGCCGAGAAAAATAGATGTCGGACCCGAACACGAGACCCTAATCGTAGGATCCCACAACTATCTACCACAGAACGTCGCAGCCGCTAACTCGGGCCAAACCGCCTTACTCAGCGCTATGCGGCGGAACGAAACCGCAGTTCGAACAGCCGTTGTGCTTCGTCGTCTGGTAACTCAGTTCCGCCCCGCAGTTTGGACAGTTATACTGGTCTGAACTCATTCACCTACTCGTATTGTTCGACAGTACCTAAACCTTTCCTCGACAATCGTCTATAATATTTTTTCAGTCGGATTTCAGGCAGTAGCGTGGCTTAGACTGGCGTTGGCCTGTCGACGGGCCAGCTAATTGCGCCGTTCAGGAAGGGTGAACAAGGCCCTGGAACGGGTACAGGTCGATGCGTGTAGCCGTTGTCGTGCATGCAACGGCAGACGTGTATGCTCTGGAAGTTCGACCGCACAGGACCCGGGATAGCTGTCGTCGCAGTTTACATCGACTCCTGTCGAAGTGTTACAGTGATAACACTCGACGCTGATCCAGGGTTCTGAGTTTCGGATCAGCAGCTACCCACAATCGGTAGTTTCGTTCGATATGCGGATTCAGATGTAGTGTTTCCCATCTATCCGCTGAGATGCACATCATTACCGAGACAACAAAAGAAACGACGAGACGGAAACAGCGTGGTTCCGCGTCCGTTTACATGTAGCCGAGGTCGCGCAGGCGCTCCATCAGGTCTTCTTTGTCCTGGGCGCGGCCGGCGCGCTCGGTCGTGTTCTCCATGTCCTGTAGCCAGGCGGGCTCCTCGGCGGACTTGTCGGTGCTGACCTCGCTCCCGAGCGAGCGGAACCCGGCGAAGTACTTCGGCGAGACCGGCACGTCTTCCTTCTCGATGCCCTCGGGCAGGTCGTCCTGGCCCTGCGGGACGTAGCCCTCGTCCGGGTAGCCTTCGACCGTGTCCGGGACGACGAAGTTCCAGAAGGCCTCCCACACGTCGGCTTCCGCGAACTGGAGAATCGACTGGATGCGGTCGTGCGGCGGGTAGATGTCCGGGTCGTGACGCGGCGAGAAGAACGTCTCGTCGGCGCGGGACTCCTGTTCGTCCCAGCGAATGCCCGACAGAATGCCGTCGACGTCGTGCTCCTCGATAGTGTCGTTGAGCGCCACCGTCTTCAGGAGGTGGTTGCCGACGTAGGTGTCGAGCAGGAACGGGAACGTGTCCTCCTCGTATTCGAGGATGTTCCGAATGTGGTGCTGGTTGTGCTCCGAGAGTTCGTCGACGGGGATGTCGTCACCCGGTTCGAGACCGTTCTCGTCGACGTAGTTGCCCACGTCCTCGTTGCGCGCCCAGATGACGTCGAGGTCCCACTCGTCGGCCCAGTGCTCGACGAAGTCGATGAGTTCGTCGAAGTGCTGGTAGTGGTCGATGAAGACGACCGGGGGTACTTCGAGGTCGAAGCGCTCGGCGACTTCCTTGACGAAGTACAGCGTCAGCGTCGAGTCCTTGCCGCCGGTCCACATCACGACAGGGTTCTTGTACTGTTCGAGGCCGGTCTTCGTGACCTCGATAGCCTTCTCGATCTTGTGGTTGACAGTCGGGTACTCCTCAGGGGATTCACCCTCTCCGTCAGTGTAATCAACGTCCAGATAGTCCGGGAACTCTGCTGATTCGGACATAGTGTAATGAGATATAATTACGAACGCCAAGTACTTTTTGGATGTTCGACAGGTGTGTGAGGCGGTGGCAAATGGGACGCTGTTCGTGCGTTGCCCGGTCACTCGGGTTTTTTGTCGCCGGCGCGGAAGGCGTGGTATGGACGACCGCCCAGGCCTTCCAGCCCGTCTCTTTCACCGCTGGCTGTTGCGCTATGTCCCCGTGGCCGCACTGATACTGTTTGTCAGTGTCCTGGTCGGATACGGGCTCGGCAGCCAGGTACCTGCCGAATGGCTCCAGAACCCGGGAACGACGGGCGAAAACCCGTTTATGCCGGCCGAGCTGACGACCCTCTCGCTGACGGTTAACAACCTCGGCGCGTTGCTCGTGATGGCACTCGGCGCTATCTCGCTCGGCGCGATGACGGTGCTGTCACTGGTCTTGAACGGCCTCCTCATCGGCGTCGTCGTCGGTATCGCACTCAAACAGGTCTCCCCTGTCGTTGTCGCTGCGCTCATCGTCCCCCACGGCCTTATCGAGATCCCCGCGTTGCTCATCGTCGCCGCCGTCGGGCTCCGGTTCGGGTGGCGCACGATCCAGTACATCCGCGGTCGCACGAACGAACTGGTCACCGGACAGGATATCCGGGAAGCCGGATGGCTGCTCGCGACGGCCGCCGTGCTCATCGTGATCGCGGCCTACATCGAAGCGAACCTCACACTCGAAATCGCGTCACGGTTTACCGACGCTGATCTCTCAGGTATCACGACGGCGTAGCGGTTCGGAGCAGCCGCTAATGGATATTGAGCTACGGCTTGAGAACCTCGGATCAGTGACCGGACGCTACGTAAACCGCGTTACGAGATGAACTCGTTGTCGCGCCAGTTGACGCCCTCTTCTTCCTCGCCGTCGCGGGGCTCCTCTGCAACGTTGATCGCAGCGGGTCGCTCTTCCCCGTCGACGATGCGGACAGCTTCGAGTTCCTCGTCGACCGCCGCAATCGCGGTCAGTGTCCCCTTCTCGGCGACTTTCGCGATGTCACACAGGACCTCGAACATCGCGTACTGGAGTGCGGTGTTCTGGAGCACGGTCTCGCGGTCGCCCTTGAAACAGGCGTACTCGACGAGTTCGGACTCGATCTCTTCCTCTTCCTCTTCGAGCGCGCCCCACTGGGGGCCGCCGCCGGAGCTTCCGGTACTTGCGGCCCCGGGCGGGCCCATCTCGTCGGGGTCCTCCTCGTACACCCGGTTCTCCGTGACGCTGGCCTTGAGCTGGGCCGTCGGGGTGTACTTGCTCATGGAGTCGTCCTTGGCGACGGCGCTGACGATAAGGGTATTATTTCGACGGGTGATGTCGATGTCAGCGATTTCGGGGGGAAGGTCCGGGTCCTCGAAGAAATCGTAGGCGTCTTCCAGTGGCAGTTCAAGTGTCGAGTGGAGTCTGTATACGCGGCTGGTCATGGTTGGGGAAGCGTGTATCAGTCGTCGAAGGCCGTCCGCTGACGCTGTAGTCACTACTCTGTAGGGGCCACTTGCTTATATGACCTGTCCTTCATTCGCGGTTTCGCCGCTCTATATCAGGCCGTCTCTGAGCCGTATGTTAAAGGTATTTAGAGAGCCTCTAGCAGGAAATATGTTAGCGGTATTCAGTGCCTACTAGTCGTCCGCGGGTGTGGGGTCTCCGCCCTCCGGGCTGACGTCCCCTTCGATACTGGGTGGGTATTTGCCGCGGTCGAGTTTCAGGTCCGACTGCGGCCGCGCCATGCAAGTCAGTGCGTAGTTCTCGCGTTCCCGGTCGGTCAGTCCGCGGGCGGCAGGCTGCGTGACCGACCCCTCAATGATTTCCGCCGAACAGGCCAGGCACATCCCCACGCGGCAGGAGTACTCCTGGGCGATACCCTCCTCGATACACCGCGAGAGAATCGTCTCCTTTTCGGAGACGGTGATCTCCTCGCCCGTCCCCACAAACGTCACCGTGTACTCGGTCATGCTCGGCACTTTGACACCCCCCAGCAAAACTCTTTATCACTGCTGTCCCTGAGTGGGACGGACTGCTGTAAGTCATTGCTGCATCGCGCACTCATAGTCGGCCGTTCGTCGCGGGAAACAGTTCCAGCAGTCCGTAAAACCGATAGTCGGAATAATTTTCTCTCTCCGGGCAGGACGGGAGTGCATGACCACACACCAGGACGGCAACGCCGGCGGAGCGTCGGCGACTGCACGGACCGTTTCCGTGGACGTTGTCGTCGTCGGGGCCGGGACATCCGGCTGTTACGCCGCCGCGACCGTCGCGGACGCGGGCTACGACGTCGTCGTCGTGGAGCGCAAAGACGAGACCGAGGCCGGCCACATCGCCTGCGGGGACGCGCTGAAGGGGGCCAGTGACTTCCCCGAGGCCATTCCGAAGTCCCAGCTCGAACCGGCGTTTACGAACACGGACGTCGACCACGGCCGGTTCGAGATTCCACAGGAGGACACCGTCCTCGAAATCCCCGTTCCGGGCGAACTCGCGGTCATCGACCGCTGGGAGTACGGTCGCTGTCTCATCGAGGGCGCGTCCGACAGCGGCGTGGAGTTCCACTACGACACCGTCGTTCAGGACGTGTTACAGGACGACAGCGGTCGCGTGACCGGCGTGAAAGCCACGCGGAAGGGCGACCCTGTCACCTACGAGGGCGATATCGTCATCGACGGAGCCGGCGCGCTGTCGATCCTCCAGGACAAGACCGACCTCGAAGACGCGACCTTCGACACGAACGTCCAGTACTCGCAGTTCTGCTCGGCGTACCGGGAGATTATCGAGGTCGACGAACCGGTCGAGTGGGACGACGCGCTCGTCTTCAAGCCGACTGAGCGCTCCGCCGGCTACCTCTGGTACTTCCCGCGTACGGACACGGAGATCAACGCCGGTCTCGGCTTCCAGATGAACGAGGAGCCGATGGAACTGGTGGATGACCTCAAGCGCGACCTCCAGGGCCGAAGCGAGTTCGAGGGCGCGGAGGTACAGGACAAACTCGGCGCTGCGCTACCGACGCGTCGGCCGTACGACTCCGCCGTCGCGCCCGGGTTCATGGCCGTCGGCGACGCCGCCGGACACGTCAATCCGACTACCGGCGGCGGTATCGCCGGTGCGGCCTACGCCGGGACCTACGCCGCCGAACAGGCTATCGAGGCTATCGAATCCGGCCGAACGGACGACGAATCCGCGCTCTGGGAGTACAACGAGCGCGTGATGGACCACTTCGGCGCCCGGTACGCGGCGCTTGACGTGTACAACATCTTCACCACCGCCTACGACGTGGATGACTTGATGGCGCTACTGGCCGCGCTACCCGGCGAGAAGCTCGCCGAGGCGCTGTACGGTGGCTCGACCAGTATCGGACTCGGACTCAAACTCAAGATGGCGGTCAAGAGTATCGGCCACTGGGGGACCATCCGGGACCTCTACCAGACGAAGAAAGCCGCCGACCGGCTGCTGGAGCACTACGAGTCCTACCCCAGCGACCGCAGCGGCTTCGAGGCTTGGCAGCGCGAGCGCGACTCCATTATGGACGATATCTACGACGTCACTGGCGCAGAGCCCAAGTACTGATTCGGCGGTTCGTTGCGTTTTCCGGCTGATTCTGACATTCCGGTATGGGTTCGTCAGCGGCTGATACAGCGTCTTGGTTCGAACTGGATAGTAATCGGTTAAAACACGAACTATACATTTGAACAACAAGTTTTATTATATAACAACATGATATCCAATTGAAGTCACTCAGGGATCGGTCGACCGGGGGGTCACCGAGACGGAGACAGCGTGTCGACCGTCGCCCGAGTGGGGGTCAATCATGCTAGCACGCAGATTTCAATCCGACGACAGTGCAGTCTCACCAGTTGTGGGCGTCATTCTAATGGTTGCAATAACAGTGCTGTTGGCGGCGACAGCAGCGACGTTTTTCCTCGATTTCGGTTCGGGTAGCCTGGGCCAAAACACGCCACAGGCGGCGTTTACGTTCGACTACGACGCCGGGAGTCCCGACAGCCTGACAATCGAACACCGGAGCGGCGATTCCATTCGGGCCGGGAGTCTGTACATCACCGTGAGCGGGGCGTCAACCGCCAACGGACAGCACGATTTCACGAGTATCAGCGGCGCACCGGCAGCGGGATCGAAAATCACGGCTGGGTCACGGGTAGAGTTTTCGAGGACCTCACTCGACCTCTCTGAGGCGGCAGTCACGCTGAACTGGAAATCACCGGACAGCGACAAATCTATCCAACTCGCCAGCTGGGAAGCGCCGTAGCGGACTCACTTGCTCAATTGTCGGACTGTCTCGCTGACGACGTCGATACCGATGGCCAGTGAGTCCTCGTCGACATCGAACGTGGGGGTGTGGTGGCCGCCGGGATGGTCGGTGCCGATTCCGACGAACGTCGCCGTGCCGCCGTGGTCCTGCACGCGGTCCATCAGATAGGTCGCGTCCTCGCTCCCGCCGAGATCGTCGGTCCGGAGGCGGCTGGTGACGCCGGGAACCGAGGCTGCCGCGTCGTACACGACGCTCGCAAGCGCGTCGTCACTCACTGCGCTCGGCGCTTCCGCTGTCGTCTCGATGGCGACTTCGCAGTCGTGCATCTCTGCCGCGGACGACATGACGGTGTCCGCCCGATCGCTCATGTACTCCTTGAGGTGAGTCGTCTCGCCGCGGACCTCCCCTTCAAGCGTCGCTTCTTCGGGGACGATATTCGTCGCTGTGCCGCCCGCAACGACCCCGGCGTTGACCCGCGTCGCCCCGTCGCCGTGCCGACGAATCGCGTGGAGGTTCTGTACGGCCGTGGCGAGCGCCTGGACAGCGTCCCGTCCCTGTGCCGGGTGGCCCCCGGCGTGGGCTGTCTCACCGGTGAACGTCGCTTTGAACTGCCGAACGGCGAGGAAGCCGCCGACCCCGGCGACGATTTCACCGGTCGGATGATCGAGACCGATGTGTATCGCCAGCAAGTGATCCACGTCATCGAGGTGGCCGCTTTCAGCGACGGCCTTCCCGCCGCCGATGACCTCTTCGGCCGGTTGGATGACGAGTTTGAACGTTCCGCGGAAATCGCTCTCTTTCACTGCCTCCAGCACGCCGAGACCAATCGTCGCGTGGGCGTCGTGCCCACAGGCGTGCATATACCCCTCGTTGGCTGAGCGGAACCCCTCTGTCGCCGGGACGTGCGCTGGGCTATCTGACTCCGTTATCGGAAGCGCGTCGATGTCGACCCGGAGCGCGACGGTCGGTCCTTCACCCTGTTCGAGCACAGCGAGGGCACCAGTGAATCCCCCGTCGACGGCCTCCAGCACGTCCTCGCGGGCACCGGCGTCTCGGGCCTTCCGTTGCCAGTCTTCGAGTTCGTCGTCGTCGGGGACCGCCATCCGCGCGTCGCCGTCCACGACAGCCTGACCGATATGCAACTGGTCGACCCCGATCCGTTCGAGTTCGTCGACGATGCGGCTGGTGGTGTAGAACTCCCGCCACGCAGGTTCGGGGTAGCTGTGTAGCTCACGTCGGAAGGATTGGAGCCGCTCCTGTTGGGCCTCGTTCATGCCGGCAAAACGACCCACAGTTACTTATAAGAAACCGCAGAAGCGGACGACAGCCGGTCCGTGGTTACGAGCCGCTACCGACCTGAGTCCGCTGCTCGACGCCGGCCTCGACGTGGATGGCGTTCGGGAAAGTCCGCTGAGTGACTGTGCGGGCGAACTCCTCGTACCCGACAATCTCTATCGTTCGGGTGTAGACGGTGTGGGTCCAGGACTCGAAGCGGCCGCCGCTCGGCCCCAGCGACTTCGATTGTGGAATCCGCAGCTCCTGTGGTTGCTTCGGGTGCGGGCCTTTCAGTTCGACCCCCTTCTGCTCGGCGCTCTGTTTGATTTCTGTGACAACGTCGTCGAGCCGGTGTCGGTCCCCGCTCGTGAAGGTCAGCGTCGTGACGAAGGGCATCTGTAGACGAACACTCAGCCGCGAGTGACAAAAGGCCATCTGTTTCCGCTGTGTCTCCGATATTCTCTTAAGTAGCGGTGTCATAAAATCCGATAATGATAGAGGCCACGAGCGCGGGAGCCATCCTCTTTCGCGATACGCGTGGCCGGCGGGAGTACCTCCTGCTCAAGAGCCGACCCGGCGATTGGGAGTTCCCCAAGGGCGGCGTCGAGGGCGAGGAAGAGCTCCAGCAGACCGCCATACGCGAAGTGAAAGAGGAGGCCGGCATCGGTGATTTCCGGCTTTTAGACGGGTTCCGCGAAGACTACGACTACGTGTTCGAGGCGAACGGCAACACCATCCACAAGACGGTCCACCTGTTCGTCGCGAAGTCGTTTGAAGCGTCAGCCGAACTGTCCACAGAACACCGCGACCTGCAGTGGCGCGACTACGAACAGGCCATCAACACGGTCACGCAGGACGGCCCCCGCGAGATACTCGAACAGGCACACGAGTTCCTCGACGAACGAACGGACGACGAGGAATAACGGAAGCCGAGGGAACTCGTTTGTCAGACCGCGACACCGGCGAGTAGCAGCGCTGCTACCGTCGCGTTGCCCATGCCGACCACGAAGCTTCCGACGACAGCGGCAAAGATGATGAACAGCACCGGAATCCCCAGCAGTGCGAGCGCGATAATGATTTTCGCGCCTGTTTCCCCGCCGAGTTCGACCGCGATGATGCCGAGAATTCCGACAAGGATGACCGCCCACGCCTCCCAGGCCCCCTGTTCCCGGGCGGTGCCGTTGGACGTTTTGATGTAGAAGTAAGCGGGAACGGCGAGTCCGATCGGGAACGTCAACACCGCGACGATGCCTGCCGCGATCCACTGTAGCGTCGTGTACTGGTCAAATATCCCATTACTCCCGGCCCCAGCGCTCATACCGCACCCCCGTCGGCTTCGCTGGGCGCTCTATTCTCTGTCGGTCGGTACGCTGTAGCGGTACCAGCGCTTTCTGGTGTGCTGTCTTCGGACCTATGACGTATCATGTGTAACCGACGATTTGTTTCTGAAGGGATTACATAAATAATTGGGTTGTGTTACCGAACGAAAACGGTCGCTGGAGGACCTCATCGCGGACGGAGGCTCCGGTGTCGTAACAAAGGGTTTTGGTCCGAACCCGACAACGACTGTTCGTGCCCGTCGACTCCGAGTTCGCCTTCGAACTGTCCGTCTGCCAGTGGGCCGAGCGAGCGTGGTCGCCGTCCGACGACGCGGCGGTGCTAGTCGCCAGACAGTTCGGGACGAAACACCGCCGCTGGGACACGATTGTACTGGAGTGTGACCCCGACGGACTCCGCGAGCGAGCGACGTTCGGCGGAGACGCGTTCGACTCGGACCTCCTGCACGTTCTACAGAACGCGCCGGCCGACTGGACGTACTACCGCGACGCGCTGCCTGACCCGGGCTATCCGTGGCGGTACGTCCGGGAATCGATTCACGAGGCGGCCGACCGGGACGCCATCGAGACCCGAAAGCGGGGCAACCGCATCGAAATCCGTCGGGTGCGACCCTATCCCGACTGGCTCCGGCGGATCATCGCCATCGAGAACAAGCCCGATCTGACGGCCAGCGCCGCCAGGAACCTCGTCCCGCAACTGGAGCGGGACATCGCACTGTCGCTGGCCGACGAGGTGTGGGTCGCGACGGCGATGACCGACGAGCGCGTGGAACCGGTCCTGCTGGCGGACCTGCCCGCGGCCGCCGGCGTGCTGACTGTCGACCCCGAGTCCGGCACGGCCGAGGCGGTCTGGCAACCGCGGTCGCTGTCAGTGACCGACCACGGAACGCGCATTCTGGACCGACCGGACGACGACGCCAGCGCGGCGCGGTTCGAGTACGCGAGTCCTCATTGGAAGCAAGAGCGGCGGCTCGCCATCGCCGAACGGGCGTACGCTCGCGGCTGGCGCGCGTACGCGGATACGATGCGCCCCGACTGCAGGCACTTCGAACTAGATGCCGACGAGACTGGCGTGTATCCTCACTGCGCCGCGAAAGACTGTCTGCCGACAGCGGCGGAGTGTCGGGGCCAGTGCCCGTTCTACGAGCCGGAGCCGCCAGTGTGGCGGTCGATGAAGTGGCCGCTTGAGGGCGGGCCGGGCAAGGCAATACAGCGGGTGTTAGCGCGGCGACGACGCCGCCAGCGGCCGGGGCTGCCGGAGTAACGGACCGATACCGCGACCCGGACTTATTCTTCGGATAGCTCGATGTCGAGTTCGTCCCGGGGAACGGCCAGTCTAAACGTCGGCACTGTCTTCTCGACCGTCTCCACGATACCCTTGTCTGCGAGGCTGCGAAGCGCGGAGCGAACGTCGTCGGTGTCACGGTCCTCGCCGACCTCGCGAAGGGCGTGTAACACGGCGACGACGCTCTGGCTTTCCTCGTCTGGTCCGGCAATCACGTCGACGATAGCCTGCTGGAGCGGGGTGACCGTCACCGTCTGTATCCGTTCGGAGTCCTCACCGTCGATGAGCGTCGTCGCCTCCGGCGTCGCACAGATGAGGCTGTTGTCGTTGCGGTAGTAGTACTCCTTGAGTTCGGATTCGAGGTACTGGTGGACCTCGCTCCCGCTGTCCATGTCCCAGCGCTCCTGTAGCTCGCCGTTTTTCGTCGGCTGGAGTTCGACGATGTCGGCAAGCCGTTCGCGGGCCTCCTCCGAGAGGGTCATCGCCCGACGGTACGATGACCACGTATTTCGGTGTTCTGAATCCCGCTCACTCGTGTCTGAGCGCGTCGATGGGGTCGACCCGCGCCGCTCGCCACGCCGGGTAGAGGCCGGCGACGACGCCGACCAGCACGCCCACGCCGACTGCAAGCGCCATCCACAGCGGCGCGAGCGAGAACGCGACCTCGGCGTACCGGGTCGCACCGTAGCCGACGACCAGGCCGAGCGGGACGCCGAGAAGCGAGCCGATAGTCCCGAGCAGTGCGGCCTCGACGAGGAACACCTGCATCACGTCGCGGTTGCGCGCCCCGACGGCTTTCATGATGCCGATTTCGCGGGTCCGTTCGGTGACGCTGACGAGCATCACGTTGGCGATGCCGATAGCGCCGACGACCAGTGCGATGACGGCGATACCGGTGACGAAGCGCGTGATGCGCTCGATGACGTCACTGATCTCCTCGACGAAGTCGTTGCCCGAGCGGGCGACCAGTTCCGTGTCGTCGGCCGACAGCGACCGAGCGTCCGCGTCGCCGGAGATGTACGCCTGAATCGCCGACTGCGTCTCCGGAATCGCCCGCGGGTCGACAACGAGCGTCACCTGCGGGTACGCGCGCTGCCGCACACCCGCCGACGGGCTCTCGACGACCGAGTCGTAGAACGGGTCGATGGGGACGTACACCCGCGGCTGGCGGGCGAACTCGCTGACCGGGACTTCGCCGCGGGTCCCGTTGACGACGCCGACGACAGTAACATTGCGCTCGCCCCCGTCGGGCATCGTCATCGTGAGCCGCTCGCCGGTCGTGAGGTTCTCGGAGAACGATCCGGCCATGCGCTCGTTGACGACGACGGCTTCCTCGTCGGCCTCGAAGGAACGCCCCTCGACGAGGACGCCGTCGGTGATGCTGGCCGGCCGTGTCGCCGTGACCTGCTGTCTGGCGAGCGTCCGATTCCCGTGCTGTATCGATTGTGTCTGGACGATCCCGCGCGGGAGCACCGCCTGTACACCCTGGATTCCCTCTAGCTGCTGAACGTCGTACTCGGTAAACACCGGCTGGAGCGTCCGGTCGAAGTCGTCGTCGCCCGACGGCGTTCCGAACACGTAGATGTTGCCCGCGTTCGACGTCTCGATGTCGCCGACGATTTCGGCCTCGACGCTGGCCCCGAACGTGGCGAAGGTGATGACCGAGGCAATGCCGATGACGACGCCGACGACTGTCAGCGCCGACCGGAGCTTGTGGGCCCTGATGGACCGGAGCGTGATGCGCACGCTCTCGCCAGTGTCCATCAGTGCTCGCCCCCGGAGACGTCTTCGACGGACTGGATGTGACCGTCTTCGACGTGGACGATGCGCTCCGCCCGCTCGGCGACGTGGCGCTCGTGGGTCACCAGCAGGAACGTGTTGCCCGCCGCGTGGAGGTCGTCGAACAGGTCGAGTATCTGTGCGCCGGTGTCCGTGTCGACGTTGCCGGTGGGCTCGTCGGCGAGAATCAACGCCGGGTCGGTCGAGAGTGCGCGGGCGATGGCGACACGCTGGCGCTGGCCGCCGCTGAGTTCCGAGGGGACGTGGTCAGTGCGGTCGGCGAGTCCCACCTCAGAGAGCAGTGACACCGCCCGCTCGCGGCGACGGGTGCGGTCCCAGCCGTCGAAAACGAGCGGCAAGGCGACGTTCTCCACCGCGGACAGTCGCGGCATGAGGTTGAACGTCTGGAAGACAAAGCCCACCTCGGTGCCGCGGATGTCAGCCCGTTCGGCCTCGCTAGCCGACGAAACGTCCTGTCCGTTGACGACGACCCGCCCCGACGACGGCGTGTCCAGCCCGCCGATGAGGTTCAACAGGGTGCTCTTGCCGGAACCGCTCGGACCCATCACCGCCGTGTACGACCCCGCCGACAGGTCCAGGCTCACGTCGTCCAGCGCCGTCACCGTCCCGCCGAGGTCGTACTGCTTGCTGACGCCGTCGACGCGGACAGTCGTGTTCGCTGACTCGCTCACAGCCCGGCGTACGGACTGGACAGCAATGAGGGGTTCGCCGGGTGCAGATTCCGCCGGATACAGTCCGTTTTCTGACAAGAGGAACCCACTTACCACTCCAGTCCTAAGGCCGGGCAATGACAGCCGATACCGGACGGAGACTGGCTATCGTCGCGGTGTTCGTCACCATTGGACTACTGGCTGCTGGGGCGGTCGCCGGCGTGTCCGGCCTCAGCGAGATGGGGCAGCCGTCCGGCGACGACGTGCTCGACCGAACCGAGCAGCGGTACGATGCAGCCGAGACGATTACCGGGACGGCGACGGTGACCGTCGCGAACGATTCGGCGTCGAAGACTGCCGCGGTCGAGTACGCTGCCGCTGAGCCGAACAAGACGTGGGCCGCCGTCACGAGTGAGAACCGGTCCTACGAGATGGGGACGAACGGAACCGTCGTCTGGGCGGTCGGCGAGAACCAGTCCTACGGCCGCGAACTGCCCGAGGAAGCCGCGGCGATGAACGACACTACGGACCCGGTTCCCGAGGAGAACGTCACCGCGACGCTCCGCGGGACCGCCGAAGTCGACGGCGAATCGACGTACGTTCTCGATCTCGAACCGACCAACGAGAGCATCGACGCGCCGAACACGACGCTATGGGTCGACACCGAGGACTACCGCGTCCACAAGCTGACCACCGACGACGGGACGAACCGGACGGAACTCACCGTCGAGGAGACGAACTTCAACGTCAGCATCGACGACAGCCAGTTCGCTCCACCGGCTGACCGGGTCGCCGTCACGACCGTCGAGACGTACGACTCCTACGATGCGGCCCAGTCCGCGACGGACCTGGACCTGCCGAAGTACGAGAACGGGACGTTCGAAGAGGCACGGTACATCAGCCGGCCCGAGAGTACGGCTGTGGCCCAGCAGTACGACGCTGACGGGGAGAACGTGACAGTTCTGACCGCTACCGGCGCGTCGAGCTACCTGGACGATACGGAGAACGGGACGGCAGTGCAGGTGAACGGGAAGAACGCGACCGCAATCGAGCGTGAGGATCGGGCCGTCGTCTACTGGACCGACGGCGATGTCACGACCGGGGTAGTCGTCGAGGGGACGACCGAGGAGGCCGTCGCCGCGGCTGAAGAACTGTAGCGACGCCCGCTGACTTTCTACGTTCTACAGGCCGTCCAGCGTCGCCTGAACTGACGCCCAGTGGCTCCCTTTCCAGAAGTGCTGCCCGCAGTCGGTACAGCGCCAGACCGTCTCGTCGTCCGCATTCGGTGCGTACTCCGGCGTCGGTTCCACCGGATCGACCTGTTCGACCGGCCCGTTGCAGACGCCACAGTGAGCCGGCTCCGAAGCGAGTGAGAGGTTGAAGCCGGCATCGGCGAGTTCCCGCAACTGGTCCTCGACTGCCCGCTCGCTGAGGAGCACACTCTCGGATGCGCGGGCGGCGAGGTCCTGGTCCCGAGTAATCACCAGCCGGTCCTCGCGGTCCGCCAGGGCGAGGAGGTCGTCATCGGCCTCGGCGTCCCGGTCCAGCGCGTACGCCGTGTCGTAGCCACACATCCGCAGATAGGTGGCGAGCTTGCCGAGCATCGCATCGAGCACGAGCCGGTCGCTTGGGGAATTCTCAGGCATCGAGGAACTCGCGGAGGCCCTCGGCGTCGCGGGTGTTCAGCACGTCGTCCGTCTCGGCCCACCCCCGCCGCGCCGTGTGGACGCCGTAGCGCAGGAGTTCGAGGTCACCCGGGCTGTGTGCGTCCGTGTTGATGGCGATTGTCGCCCCAGCCTCGATGGCCTGCTTGACCGCGCCGCCGCCGAGGTCCAACCGGGCGGGGTTAGCGTTTATTTCCAGCGCCGTGCCGTTGTCGGCGGCGGCTGCTGCGAGACGCTCGATATCAACGTCCAGCCCCTCACGACGGTTGAGATACCGGCCTGTCGGATGGCCAATGACGTTCACGTCCGGGTGTTCCGCTGCGGCGACGAGGCGGTCCGTGCCGTCCCCGTCCAGCGCGGCGTGTGGCGAGGCGACGACCACGTCCAGGTCCGCCAGCAAGTCGTCGGCGACCGAGACGCTGCCGTCCGCGGCGATGTTGGCCTCGACGCCAGTGAACACGTCGATGCCGGCGTCCGCCGCGACCGACTCGACCTCTGTTATCTGCTCGCGGAGTTTCTCGTCCGAGACGCCGACGCCGCCGACCATCCCCGGCCCCGTCGCGTGGTCCGTGACCGCGAGGTAGTCGTGACCGAACGCGGCGGCCCCTTCGACCATCTCCGCAATCGTGTTGCTGCCGTCCGACCAGTTCGTGTGGGTGTGGATATCGCCGCGGACCTCGCCCTCGGCGAGGAGGTCCGGGAGCGACCCGTTGGCGGCGGCTTCGACCTCGCCGCGGTTCTCGCGGAGTTCCGGCGGCACCCACTCCATGCCCAGCGCGTCGTACACTGCGTCCTCGGTTTCGCTGGCCACTAGTTCACCGGCCCGCTGGTCGTCATCCTCAACGCCCTCGACATCGAAGACCCCGTACTCGTTGACCTTCAGATCCCGCTCGATAGCGCGGTTGCGGACCGCCACGTTGTGGTCCTTGCTGCCGGTGAAATACTGCAGCGCCGCGCCGAACTCCGATGGGTCGACGATCCGCAAGTCGACCCGAACGTCGTCCGCGTAGGCGCTCGCTTTCGTCTCGCCGGACTCGATGATCCGGTCGAGTCCCTCCCAGTCGGCGAACCGCTCGACGACGGCCTCGGGATCGGCGCTCCCGACGAGCACGTCCACGTCGCCGATGGTCGGTCGCCAGCGACGAATCGATCCACCGAGCGCGCACTCGGCCACGGCGTCGCCGGCGGTCATGTACTCCCGAATCCGGTCGCCGTACGGCCGCGCCTCGCCGAGCAGCGACCGCTCGTGGGCCTCGCGGGCGAAGTCGATGTTGTCGAGGATGTTCTGCTCCGTTTTCGCCCCGAAGCCCGAGACTTCCTGTATCTCGCCGGCTTCGGCAGCCGACTCCAGTTCGTCGAGAGTGGTGATGCCAAGCGCCTCGTACAGCGAGCCAACGGATTTCGGGCCGATGCCCTCGACCGCCGTGAGAGCGTCCATCTCGACGGGGAGTTCATCGCGGAGTTCGGCCAGTTCCTCGATTTCGCCCGTCTCGAAGTATTCGACGACTTTCGCGGAGATAGCGTCACCGACGCCGTCTATCTCGCCGACGCTGTCCTCGCCCTCGGCGGCCAGCCCCTCTATCGCACCGGGGAAGTCCCTGATGTTCTCGGCCGCCCGGCGGTAGGCTCGGGGCTTGTACTCCACGCCGTTCGCATCCAGCAGGTCGGCGAACTCTTCGAGCAGTGTCGCGATTTCGTCGTTTCGGCTCATATTAGTAGCTCCGCCCGGCACGACCCGTGCCGGAGTCTGCGTCCTCGTGACCCAGTGCTTTCTGGAGGAACTTCATCCAGCGTTTCCTGTCGGCCGTCTCCTGCGCCTGCGCTTCCTGTTCGATGTTGGCCGCACCGAGCTGTTCGAGGGCGTTGAGCGCCCGGTCGATGCCGATGATGGCCGTGGCAAGCTCTTCGCCGCGCTCGTAGCTCACTTCGTTGTCCTCGATACGTTGCTTGCGCTGGAGGCGCTCGCGCCGCAGGTTCTTTTTGGCCTGCTCGACGCGCTCGCGCTCGCCCCGCGGAATCGTCTCCCGACGCTTGATCTCGAAGACGAACGACTGGAGTTCGATCTCCTCGCCTTGGACGGTGATCTCGTCAGGGATGTCCGCACCGACGGTCGCGCTGTCGCGTTCGATGCGCTCCAGCAGCTGTTTGCGCTCGAACTCTTTCACTACGGTAGTGTTAGACCGGGTCGCCCTTACCCGCTTCGCCCATAGATACAACCGAGTCTGCACGGAACTGACCGTTTTGCCCACCACGCGTCTCTGTCCCCTCCCGGCAGTTCAAATATTGCCCAGCGGGCCGCCCTGGTTGAGACGGAATGCTGTCGGCGATATCTTTTTGATTGTCTCTGCCGTTCTCATTGTACGAGAGTAATACTGTCCCCCTCGTTTATTATATGACTCTAACGTTCGAACCGCTTGACGACCGTCCTGGGCTTGCGGTCATTGATCAGATCGAGCGCCAGCGCTACCGGATACACACGCCGACTCCCATCGCGCTCAGGGAGGCAGCGACCGACGTGTTCCAGTACCCGGTCGGGGACGCTGTCCGGATACGGACGCGCGCTATCGAACTTCCGACGGTCGTCATGGTGTACGTCCGGGACAATGCCGGGGCGATAGCCGCCGAGGTTGCCCAGTTCGAGTCGGCGACGCTGCCGGCGGATGATTACGTTCTGGACCCGCTAACGCAGATCAAGACGTACATGCGGGTCGAGGACACCGCGATGGAGGTCACCGTCGACTCGGACCGGACCCGGATCGAGTTCGACGCTCCGACGGACGTGCTCATCGGCGCTCGGTCCCAGCACGACCGGCCCGCAGCCACAGTTACGACGACCGAGAACCCGAGAGACGTGATGGCCGCAGTCGAGACCTTCGGATCGGCGCTCAAAGCCTACGATCCCGAGCGCTCCTATCCGACGCTCCGCGGCCACCCGCCGGCGCTTGAAATCGGTGACAGTCTCGATATCCCGGCGGATATCGACAGGCCGGACACCGGTGTCACACTCGAACTACCGCCCGACCTCGCCTCGGTCTTCGTCGGCGCACCGCTTTCGTACTATCTCGGTGCCTCGCTCGTCCCCGCATCCACTCCGCGGCTCACGACCGACACGGGATTCACGTACTCGCTCGACACCGCACGCGGCTTCGAGTCCGAAGTCGGACGCACCCTCAAACGTCTGTTCTTCCTCGATTGCGTCACGCGCACCGAGGGGTTCCACCAGATCGACTTACACGAGCGAGCGGCCATCGAACCGTACGTCGACCTCGATTTCGAATCGTTGTACCGGCAACCGCTGGCGGAGCAGGTCGCCGCCTACCTGCAGGTCCCGTACGACGTTATCGAAGACCACATCCCGAAGTGGCGGCTGACGACGCACATCGACCCGGTGCCGGCGAACGCGGAACAGCTGCCGTACGTCGTCGACGACCTCGCTATCGTCCGGACCCACCAACAGCAACGGCTGAACCAGGCGAGCGTTCCGGCGGAGGCCGAAGCCGAGTTCACCCGGGACGACGTCATCACCCGCGCCGCGAGTTCCGACGCTGCTACCGCCCCATCCGAGACGGATTACGTCGAACCACAGGCCGAGGACTCGCTCGAACAGGCCTGGATCGGGGACAGCATCCCCATCGGGGCGAGCAAGCTGACCAAAGCGGCGTTCGAACACCGACTCGACCGCGACACGAACGCCGAGGACATCACGATTCGCGTCGTCCAGAACGACGCCCGGATGGACGAGGAGCGGGAACTCGTCGACGAGGTGTACGGCACCCGCGACGACTTGCCGTTCGACGTCACGGTCCACGACGACCTGACGACGGCGGAGCTCAGGACCGTTCTCACGACCGACGCGGAGTTCTTCCACTACATCGGCCACACCGAACATGACGGCTTCGTCTGCAGCGACGGGAAGCTCGACGTGACGACGGTCGAATCGGTCGGCATCGACACGTTCCTCCTGAACGCCTGCAACTCCTACAATCAGGGGTTAGCGCTCGTCGAAAACGGCGCAATCGGCGGCATCGTCACGCTCAACGAAGTTCTGAACGACGGTGCGGTTCGCATCGGTGAGTCGGTCGCCCGGCTGTTGAACTGCGGCTTCCCCCTTCGAGCGGCGCTGACCATTGCGCGTGATGAGAGTATACTCGGTGGGCAGTATATTGTCGTTGGTGACGGTGGGGTGACTGTTACGCAGGCTGGTAGTGGTACACCGAACATGCTCGAAATTGAATCTGGGAGTGAATACTGTTATATTGACATACACACATATTCTACAGATGACAAGGGTATTGGGAGCATATTTATGCCATATATTAGACATAACGATTATTATTTCTTAACATCTGGAAAAATAGGATCGTTTAAATTATCGGAACAACAACTAAGCCACTTCCTCAACATGGAGGAGGTCCCTATAAGATTTGATGGAGAATTGACTTGGAGTTCATCTATTAATATAAGCAGTCTTTATAATTAGGCTACGACTTGCGGCCTTAGCTCTTGGTCTGTATCGTTTTTGTCGGCGGTTCAGGAGGTTTCTTGCTTTATTACTTCAGCTCAGGGGCCAAAGTAAGTTGAACCGTTCCCAGCTGCTGCAGTCCCTGCCTGTGACAGTAGCATCAGGAGGGTGAACAGTGCGCCGGCCATTTTCGGGTGCTCTGCGAGGTATTCGCGCATGGTAGTATCGGACATGATACGAATTGGATGTTGGGAGGGAGATAATTAAATTTATTTGAAGAGTACCTACATATTATATATTGTATTAAGCATAGAATTAAAAGATAAATCCCGTAATCTATACACACAGCGCACTGCTCGCACATTCTGGGGTCAAAATTGCACGCACTGGTCACACGTCCGCACGGAGGATTACAACGATACCCCCCCATCAGTAGCGTTTAGTAGACTGGTACGTAACTAATGACCAGGATTGGGTATTGATGTCTGAAAAGAAATCGCTTGACGACTATCCGGGACATACACTTCCCGCCAGCGCCCTCCAAGGCTCGGACGTAGGGAGTCCGACGGTGCGTGCAGCGAGCGCTACCAGTGTGACTGGGCGGACGATGGGTTTCGGTTTCTGTACTATCGACAGCGTCGGGGGGAAAAATGAACTCTGAGGAGTGGCGGCTCGGCGAAAAGACAGTGGCACTCTCCAGTGGGGCCATCAGCGGTAGCCGCCGTGCCGCGACGCGGCACACGCCGCTTCTCCGGACCGAATCGGCAGGCACCCCTGACGAGATGCGGACAGAGGTGCCGATTCCGCTGGCGAAAGTCGAGCAATCCCAGCAGTGTACCGTGTTGCACGTCGACGACGACCCACAGGTGGGTGAACTGGTTGAGGTGTATCTCGAACGCATCAACGACGACTTCAACGTCGTAACGAAGACGAGCGCCGTCGCCGCGCTCGATTTCCTCCGGACGGAGCAGGTCGACTGCATCGTCAGCGACTACGACATGCCAAACACCGATGGGCTGGAGTTTCTGGAACTCGTCCGCGAGCAGTACCAGGACATCCCGTTCATTCTGTTCACCGGCAAGGGCAGCGAGGAGATCGCGAGCGAGGCAATCGCATCCGGCGTCACGGACTACATGCAAAAGGGTGGCAGGTCAGATACGTACGATGTCCTCGCCAACCGAATCGAGAACGCCGTCGAGCAACACCGCACCGAGCAGCGGTTCTGGAACGCCCTCTCGTGGTATCAACGGCTCGTCGAACAGGAGCTCGCGGGCGTCTGTATCATTCAGGACGGGACGTTTGTCTACGTGAACCAGAAGCTGGCCGACATTTTCGGCTATGACCAGAGTGAACTCATCGACGAATCACCGACTATCCTCACACCAGAGGGCGATGAAAACCGGTTCCCCGACTCACTCCGAACGGCAGATTCAGACGAGCTTGACACGTTCCATTCGGAATTTGAGGGGCTACAGACCGACGGTGAAACGCGCACCATCGAGGTGTCCGGCGGGTCGATCGAGTACGATGGCGAACCGGCGTGGATCGGCGTGCTCCGGGACGCACAAAGCAACCCCGACATTGGCGAGTAAGCCGCTGCGTTGCTAATGTGTGCCGCTTTCTGGCACAAATGTCTCTGACATCCCCGTATCCTGATCGCTGGTCCGTGGCTGGCCCACTGTACTACTGTTGGCTGTAACCATTGCAAGATATTCGCCACCTCGGGGTGGCGAAATCCTTCACAGACTGACAGCCGACAGTATAAGCACAATCCCTTTCCACCGCCCACTCCTACCGTAGGACAATGTCGGAGTGCGATGCCTGTGGAAAGCAGGAGAACATGCCGTACCAGTGTGGGCACTGTGGCGGGACCTACTGTGCGGAACACAGACTGCCCGAGGCCCACGATTGCCCCGGACTGGATAACTGGAGCGATCCGGGCGGCGTGTTCGACAGCGGGTTCGACGAGAGTGTAAACACTGGCCAGACCTCCGGGGGCGGCGGCGTCGCCGACCGGCTCGGTATCGACACCGGACCCGGCGGGCCGCTGGCGTACTTCCGGGGGAACGTCACGTACCTGTTCCTGGCGATCATGGGGATCGTGTTCATCCTCGAACACGTCGTCATCCTTTCCCTCGGTCGCGAAGCCTTCCAGACGCTGTTCGTCCTCCATCCGAACAATCCAGAGTACGTCTGGACCTGGGTCACGTCGGTGTTCTCACACGCCCCATTCGGTTTCTACCACATCTTCGGGAACGGGATTATCATCTACTTCTTCGGCCGACTCGTCGAGCAGCAGATCGGGTCGAAGAAGTTCGCGATCTTCTTCCTCGTGTCCGGCGCGCTGGCTGGCCTCGGACAGATCGCAATTCAGACCGTCCAGGGAACGTCTGCCGGCGTCCTCGGAGCCAGCGGCGCGGCGCTTGCTATCATGGCGTTCCTGACCGTCCTGAAACCTGATCTCCGCGTGTACCTGTACTTCTTGATCCCGGTCCCGATCTGGGCGATCACCGGCTTCTACTTCCTGTTGAGCATCTTCGGGTCGCTCAATCCGATGGGGGCCGGTCTGCTCGGCGGGAACGTCGCTCACCTCGCCCACCTTATCGGCCTCATCATCGGGCTCTGGTACGGTCAGAAGATCAAGGGGCAGACCCGGATGCCCGGCCAGATACAGTTCGGCGGTGGCGGCGGCCCAGGCGGCCCCGGTGGACCGGGGGGACCCGGCGGTCCGGGCCGGCGTCGTCCGTGACGATGCAGCCGGTTCGCCCCGAGTTCGTCCCCGACCCGTCTCTCTCGCAGGCGGAGATGGAGGCGCTGCAACGCGACATCGCCGAGGTTGCGCGATTCGAAGACGACCTGGACTGTTCACCCGAGACAATCGCGCGCGTCGGAGACGCCCCAGACGGCGACCAGACGACGCTGGATGCTGACGACGATACAACGGACGCGCCGCTCGTCGCTGGCGTCGACCAGGCGTTCGTCGACGACAAAGCCGTCTCGGCTATCGTCGTGTTACGGAACGGCAAGGTCATCGAGCGGGTCAGCGCCGTCGAGCGCACCGAGATTCCGTACATTCCCGGCCTGCTATCGTTCCGCGAAGGCGGTGCAATCCTGGGCGCGTTTGCGGAGCTGGAGGCCGACCCTGACGTGGTCCTTGTCGACGGTAGTGGCCGCATCCACTTCCGGGAAGCCGGGCTGGCGACACACATCGGCGTCACGCTGGACGTGCCGGCCGTCGGCGTCGCCAAGAGCCTCCTCTGTGGTACGCCGGAGCAATCGCTCGACGAAACGTACCCGGAAGGGACTCGGATTCCAATTGCAGCCGATGACAGCGTCGATACCTGCCCGAACGGGACTATCATCGGTCACGCAGTCCAGACACGCCAGTACGACTCGCCGAACCGGTATATCAATCCGCTCATCGTCAGCCCCGGTCATCGCGTCAGCGCAAGCACGGCGGCGGATATCGTCGAAGCCACCGCCGACGGCTACAAGCTTCCCGAGCCGACCCGGCTGGCCGACAGCTACGCCGACGAGGCGAAGGCGGCCGTCAATAATCCATCCGGATAACCGACAGTATAACTTCCCGGGGCGTGTTCTCACGGCCAACACATGGCGAAGACGGTGCTGATTACGGGTGCGTCCTCGGGTATCGGGCGGGCGAGTGCCGAGGCGTTCCTGGCCGACGACTGGACTGTCTGGGCGACCGCCCGCGAGGAATCGGACATCGAAGACCTCGGCGAAGACGGCTGTGAAACCGCCGAACTCGACGTGACGAACCCGCGCGAATGCGAGCGGGTCGTCGAGGCGCTCATCGACGCCGAGGGACGGCTCGACTGCCTGGTGAACAACGCCGGCTACCCGCAGTTCGGCGCAGTCGAGGACGTGTCGACGGCGGCGCTGCACGAGCAGTTCGACGTGAACCTCTACGGCCCGCACCGACTCATCCGCGAAGCGCTCCCACACATGCGTGCCCGGGAGAACGGGACTATTATCAACGTCTCCAGCGTCGCGGGCCGCATCGCGTTCCCGAACCAGGGCGGCTACGCCGCTTCGAAGTTCGCCCTGGAGGGGCTCAGCGACGCGCTCAGGATGGAGGTCGAGGAGTTCGGCATCGACGTGGTCCTCGTCGAACCCGGACCGGTCGAGACCAACTTCGACGACCGCGCCGACGAAGAACTCGACGATCTCGACAAGTCCGGCGCGTACGGCTGGCTGTATCAGGCCCACGAGGATTCGAACCTCGTCGGCATTCAGGACGCGCTGTCGGTCACGCCCGGGACGGTCGCGCTGACTATCCGCGACGCCGCCAGCGCCAGCGATCCCGAACCGCGGTACCCCGTCGGCCAGGGCGCACAACTGCTTCTCATGCTCGATTACCTGCCAGCGCGGTGGCGCGATGCGGCGTTCGGCGTCATCCGGAAGCTGACGAGCTAAGCAACGACTGCCACGATTTCAGTCCAGACAGGCCGCAACTACTGACAGGAGCCGCTCGCCGCGAACTTCCTCGGCGAACAGCGGGACGCGACGCACGTCGTGGCCGCGGAACATGTCCTGTGACCGAGCCAGTGCGTCCTGCTGGACCTGCCAGCGCCGCGCGCAGAACTCACAGTCGGCGTGGTTCGGGCCGGCGATGTCCACGTCTTCGCCGAGCACCTCGCTTGGGTCCTGCATCACGCGGTTGACGACAACGGTGCTGACCGGAATGTTGAACTCGTCGAGTTGGGCAAGCAAGCGCTCGGACTCGACGACAGAGAGTTCCTCGGGCACCATCACGATGCGGAAGTCCGTCTTCCGTGGGTCCTGCAGGATCGACCGCAGATGCTCGATCCGGTCCGACAGCTCCTGCAGGTCCTCGATGCCGGCCTCGGCATCCACGTCCTGGTCGTCGCCGAACATGCCGGTGAGGTTGTCCATCATCCCCGAGAAGCGCTCGCGGAGCTGTAGAATCTTCCCGACCATGGAGTCCATGGTCTCGGGGAGTTCCAGCAGGCGGAGGGTGTGGCCGGTCGGGGCGGTGTCGATGACCACGCGGTCGAAGCGGTCGTCGTCGACGTAATCCAGCAGGAGGCGGAGGGCCGCGGCCTCGTCAGCCCCGGGCATCGACCCGCCGAGCAGTCCCTCTTCGCCGCCGATGGGGTCCTCGGCCTGGCCTGTGCCTGCTGCGCTACCCGCGCCCCCGCCGAACATCCCGTTGCCGCCGAGCAGTTCGCCCACGCCGCCCAGTGCGTCCTCCTCGACACCGAGGGGCCCCTCACCGACGGCGGCCTCCGGGTCGATTTCCGCGGCGTACAGCGGGATATCTTCGCGGATTCGCGTCGGCGTCGCCGGGATGTCCGCCTCCAGCGTGTCCGACAGGGAGTGGGCGGGGTCCGTAGAGACAACGAGCGTTGCCGTGTCGTCGCGTGCGGAGGCTAGCGCCGTGGCCGCGGCACACGTCGTCTTGCCGACGCCGCCTTTCCCGCCGTAGAGGACGTACTCCGCCGCGTCGATTCCCGCGGGTGCGTCGATGTCGTCGACCGCCTCGACGTCGAGTTCGCTCATGCCAGAAGCTACGCTCGTCCGGCCTTGAGTACTTCCCGAAAAGGAGTTGTCCTACTGCCTCGAGGAACGCGCTTCACGGACGTCCGCGCCGTCCCGGAGTTTGTCCTCACAGTTCGGACAGACCCGGGGGCCATGGCCTTCGACGGCTTCTGGTGTAAAAACCCGTACGTACTGCTCGGTTACGAACTCACCGCAGTTCTGACACTCGGGCATCTATAGGTACACTCGTTCCACGATGTATATGCCTTCCGCTGCCAACGATATCTTCCGGTTAACCAACAGGCGGCGCTACTGGTGGTCGGCCCAGAACGAATCCAGTTGGCTCGCGAGGAAATCGGGCGTCATCCGGGTGAACTCCTCGCGCTCGCCGACAGGCAGGTACGGATACACCGAATGGCGTGCGTCCGGCGTGTACCGACGGCCGACCAACGCCCGTACCCCGACTTCGTCGACGCCGCGAATGACGCGGCCGATGGCCTGGCGCGCGCGCCGCACAGCCGGAACTGTCAGGGCGTACTCGAAGGCGTTGTCCTCGCCGAAGGCGTCGCCGTAGGCCCGCTGGACGCCCCGGACGCGGGGTGACCCAATGTTCACCAGCGGGATGCCGACGACCGCACAGGTGGACAGCTTCTCGCCGTCGTAATCGACCCCCTCGGTCAGCGTCCCGCGCGTTGACGTGACCATGACCTTCCCGTCGCCGCTGAAGAACTCGCGTTTCAGCCGTTCGGTCTCCTCGTTGCTGGACGACTCATCCACGAGGACTGATTTCTCGACGGCCTCCTGCAGGTACGCCCCGGCCCAGCGGGCTTCCCGGTAGTTCGGCATCGCCACCATCACGTTGCCCGGCGAGCGGGCCAGCGCGCGCAGCGCCTGTGCGTACTCGTCGCGTGTCGGGTTCCAGCTGTCGCCCAGCGGCCGCATCGTCTCGGGGTCGCCGCGGTTGCGCGCGGTAAACGGCGTCGCGTCGACGAGGTACGACGCCCGGTTTTCGGACGGGAACGGCAGGTCGTACGTCGTCGTGCGGACCGGCCGTCCGTCGCCCGATTGTTCGTCCGGGTCCATCGACCCCGTCTCGGCCATCGAATCCAGCCCGGAAACGCGGGTGAACACGTCCAGCGGTTCGAGGGTCGCGCTCATCAGGATACCGCCCCCGAGGTCGTCGAAGACGTTCCGCAGGGCCGTCGCGGGCATGCAGTTGTAACACAGCAGCCCCGGCGTGTAGACGGCCTGGTAATCGGAATCGAGACTCTGCCCGTGGTTCGGCGAGTGCTCCAGTTCGATCTCCCGGAGGAACGTCGCGTGGTCGCGCTCCCACCACTGGCCGGCCAGCACGCCGACGGCGGCACACACCGGCTGGCGGGTCAGGCCGAGCTGGTCGATAGCGTCCTCGACGGCGGCCCCGACCTGCGACAGCGACCGCCAGAGCGAGCCGTCGTACCCCTTCCGCTCGGCCCACTCGGTCAGTTCGTCCCGCTCGACCGTGTCGGGATCCCGCAGCGGAATCTCCCTATCGTGTTCCGGGAGGACTGACGGGTCCGCGCGCCAGCCCTCGTGTTCGGCGTCGAGAAACGCCTCGACGCGGTCGTCGAGCCACCGCACGAGGTCATCGTAGAACTTCCGGGCCTGGTCGACCGCGTCCAGTGGGACCTCGCGGGCCGACAGCACCTCGCGGACCTGCGCCTTGTGGTCCGCGCTCTGCTGGGCGCGCTGGATGAGCGTCGTGCAGTCGTTGCGCGCCTGGACGAGCGTCTGGCGGCCCAGACGGTCCGACAGGAGGTCCCGCACGCGCTCTTCGAGTCGGTGGGCCTCGTCGACGATGACGAGCGTCTGGTCGTCGAGCACGTCCGACAGCAGAGGTCGAGAGCCCGGGTCGAACAGGTGGTTGTAGTTCCCGACGATCACGTCGGCCTCAGAAAGCATGACGCTCATCACCCGGTGCGGGCAGGTCCCGCGCTCCGTCGCCGCCGGGAGGTAATCGTCCATCGTCACGACGTGCCGCTCCCCGGCCGAGAAGTCCACGGGCGACCCCTTGTTGCGCGCGTACCAGTCGGCCTCGAACGGACAGTACAGCGGCGGGTCCGACCCCTCTGCCATCGACTCCGGGGCGGTGGGCTGGCTCCGCCGGTACGGCGAGTTCGCACCCGCTGTCGAGAGCGTGTCGTCGCCAAGCGTCGCCTGGTCGGCGGCGTCGGGACGCGCGGCCGCGGCGAGGTCTTGCCCCTTTCGGGGGTCCCACCACTGGTCGTCGTCGGCTTCACCGGCGATTGCGGCGTCCGCGACGGCCGCACCGTCCGAGCGGCCGTCGTCTTCGACTAACCGTGCTGTCGCCTCTCTGAGGTCCTCACAGCGGTCGTGCGTACCCACGTCGTCCGGGAACTGTCCCTCACGGCCGTATGGGCAGAGGTCGCGCTTGCCGACCAGCGAGATGCCGTCGAAGGGCTCCTCGATGCCGGCGTTGAGCGTCCGCAAATCATCGACGAACTGCTGGAGCTGCTGTTTGACCGGCGTGACGACGACCATCCGCTCGTACAGGTCCGTATCGCGGACGAGGGTCGCGCCGGCGGTGAGCGCGGCCATCGTCTTGCCGGTCCCGCAGGGGCCCTCCATCGCGAGAAAGCCGCGGGCTTTACCCGCCTCGATGGCTCGCTCGACGGCGTCGGCCTGATTCTCGTAGGGCTCGTCGAAGCCGAAGTACGTGCGCCAGGACTCCGTGCCCGTCGAGGCGGGGTCTGCCATTGGGCCGGCTTTGGTCGTCTTGGTATTTGAACCGCGGGGTTCTACCCCGTGGCAGTCGCTTCAGCCAGAGACGAACGGAAAAACGGGCTGTGACTGACCGCCGCCCAGTCACTGGCACCGCGTGGTTAGTCCAGCAGGCCGAGGTCGCTCAGCCGCTCGACGATGGTGTCGACGGCTTCCTCCGCGTCTTCTTTTCGCTTCCCGCCGGTGACGACCAGCTTCCCCGAACCGAACAGCAGCGCGACCACGTCGGGTTCGTCGAGTCGATAGACGAGGCCTGGGAACTGCTCGGGTTCGTACTCGATGTTCTCGAGCCCGAGGCCGATAGCGATGGCGTTGAGGTTGAGCGAACTCCCGAGGTCCGCGGAACTGACGATGTTCTGGACGACGATCTCCGGATCGTCGTCGACCTGGATGTTCAGGTCGCGGAGCTTGTCGAAGACGATGCGCAGACTCTGGTGGACATCGTCTGTCGATTTCGCACCCGTGCAGACGATCTTGCCCGACCGGAAGATGAGCGCGGCGGATTTGGGGTCCTGTGTCCGATAGACGAGGCCCGGGAACTGCTCGGGGTCGTAGTCGGCCCCCTCCAGGTCCATCGCGACGCTCTCAAGGTCGAGTTCTTGTCCGATACCGGTCGAAGCAACGACATTTTCGATGTCAATGCTCTCTTTTGGGTCGACCATGTAGTGTTTTAAATACCGGATTTAAATCATATAAACGTTTGTGATGCTGTGATTACTAGTCGTTCTTCGACCTCTACCGTGTCCGACAGATTCCATTCAAGTAGGGGTACGTCGGTCGAGCGACCCGCTATGGCTGTTTGTTCCGGACCTACAGGGACTGCCAGCCCGGTGGTCACTGGGCCGCTGAAAACGCACCTATACCGCTATGCGGTCCGGCCGTCGTTGTCGACGACGCTCGCGAACGCGACGTTCTCCTGTACGGTTTCGATCTCGACGGTCGGCGAGTCGCCCGGTTCGCCGTCGGGGACGATGACGACGTACCCCCGCTCGACCTTGGCGATGCCGTCGCCCTGGTCGCCGAGCGATTCGATGGTCACGTTTCGGATTTCGCCCTCGTCGACCGGCGGTTGCGGGACGCCGGTATCGGCCCGTACCGGGTCGGTGTTCTGTTCGGGCTCCTGCGGTTGTGCCGTCGACGAGCCGGCATCGACCTGTGAGAGCAGGCCTACGCGGTAGGTCTCGCCCGGCGAAATCGCGCCGTGGGACACTTCGCTTTTCGGAATTTCGACAACATATCGGTCCCCATCTGTTTCGATTCGCGCACTGAACAATGTACTGAGTGCATCTGGAACTTCGACCATAGCCTATTCTACGGCTCATGATAGATAATGGTCCTGCCCTGTTGTGGTGAAAATTGCCGGGAATTGGCGTCAGTCGTCGCTTTCGACGCGATTGGTCTCCGTACCGACACCAGCCTCATCGAGCAGTTCCGCTCTGTGCTCGTCCAGCAGCGGCGCACGACCGCCCGGCGAGGGCATCGTCTCGGTCATCTTGATCGGGCTGCCGGCGATGGTCATCCGCTCGTCGGTACCGGGCTGGTCGACATCGGCGAGCATCTCCCGGTCGTGGATGTGCGGGTCGTCGAAGATGTCGGCGGTGTTCTGGACCGGCGCGGCCGGCACGCGCCCCTCGAGCAGGTCGAGGAGCGTCTCCGAGTCGACAGCGGCCGTCCAGTCGGCGATTTCCCGACGCAGGGACTCGCGGTTCGCGATCCGGCTGCCGGCGTCGGGGTAGTCCGCGGCGAGGTCCGGGCGGCCCATTGCGTCACACAGCGCCTCCCAGTGACCGTCGGAGAACGCCGCGATGACGACGTGGCCGTCGGCAGCCTCGAAGGAGTCGTACGGAAACAGCGTCGGGTGGGAGTTCCCCTGCCGGGTCGGCGACTCGCCGTCACAGGAGTACTGGTACACCGTTCGCTCGCACAGCGACACCATCGAGTCGTACATCGCCGTGTCGACGTACTGGCCTTCACCCGTGCGTTCGCGGTGATGCACGGCCGCGAGGATACCCACGGCGTTCAGCGCGGCGGTGAAGAGGTCGCCGACGCCGGGGCCGACCTTCGTCGGCGGCCCGTCGGGCTGGCCGGTGATCTCCATGACGCCGCCCAGCGCCTGCGCGATGAGGTCGAACGAGGGCTGACCCTGCCGGTGGGTTTCGCCCGTTCGCGGGTCGCCAAAGCCTCGGATCGAGGAGTAGATGAGCTCCGGATTGTGCTCTCGTAGCGTCTCGTAGCCGCAGTCGAACTTCTCCATCGTGCCGGCCTTGAAGTTCTCGACCACCACGTCTGCGCGCTCAACGAGCGAAAGGAACGCCTCGCGGTCTTCATCGGTCCCCAGGTTGAGTTCGAGCGAGCGTTTCCCACGGTTGACGCTCTGGAAGTAGCCGCCGTAGGCTTCCTCGTCGCCGTCACTCACGAACGGGGGGTTCGACCTGATGAGGTCGCCGCCGGGGCGCTCGACCTTTACCACGTCCGCGCCCATGTCCGCGAGCAACATCGTACAGTACGGTCCGGCGAGGACCTGTGTCAGGTCGAGCACACGCAAGTCGTCAAGCGCACCCATGGGAAAACCACGATGGGGCGGCGGTATAAACCTTCCTGAACGACCATTATAAATTCCTTAAGGCCATATTATCATGAAAGACCATTAGGTTTATCAGTACCCGCCGACGACGGGGTAGTACATGCCCCGGACCGTTATCCTCGGCGTGATTGGCTCCGACGCGCACGTCGTCGGCATCACGATTCTAGAGCAGGCGCTCTCGGCCGCTGGCTTCGAGGTAATCAACCTCGGTGTCCAGACTTCACAGGACGAGTTCGTCTCCGCCGCGAAATCTCACGACGCCGAGGCAGTACTGGTATCCTCGCTGTACGGGCACGCCCGCCAGGACTGCGAGGGGCTTCACGACGAGCTCGACGACGCCGGGCTCGACGTGCTCACCTACGTCGGCGGGAACCTCGCCGTCGGACAGTCCGACTTCGAGGAGACGCAGGCGACCTTCCGGCAGATGGGCTTCGACCGGGTCTTCGACGCGGAGACCGACCCGGAGGAGGCTATCGAGATGCTCCGCGAAGACCTGCAACTGACGACAACAGAGGCGGAGCAGATCAGGGTTGACGGGTGACTATGCCAACTGACGAGCGACTCAGCGACGACCAGCTACAGCGCATCGCAAACGACCTCAGGGACAACTGGCACACGGGCCGGGAAGTCGACTTCGAGGAGGCTATCGCCTTCCACGAGTCGCTGCCGGCCTCAAAGCAGTTCGCCACAGTGCTGGAGTCGGCTGACCAGCCCCTCCTCCAGCCGCGGGCGGGCGTTCCCTGTCTCGAAGAGCAGATCGACCTGCTGCGGTATCTGCAGGACGAGGGCGGGGCGGACCTCCTGCCGACGACTATCGACTCGTACACGCGCGACAACGAGTACGAGAAGGCTGAGGAGGGGCTCGCCGCCTCCCGCGGCAGCGACGAGAACGAACTGAACGGCTTCCCGGCGGTCAATCACGGCGTCGAGGACTGCCGGCGGCTCATACGGGCGCTGGACGCGCCGGTTGAAGTTCGCCACGGCACGCCGGACGCCCGACTGCTGGCAATGGTCACGCTCGCCGGCGGCTTCCAGAGTTTCGAGGGCGGGCCGATTTCCTACAACATTCCGTACACCAAACGGCACGACCTCGCGACGACCATCGAACACTGGCAGTTCGTCGACCGGCTCTGCGGGGCCTACACCGAGCGCGGCGTAACGATCAACCGCGAGCCCTTCGGCCCGCTGACCGGCACCCTCGTCCCGCCGAGCATCGCCATCGCGGTGATGCTCGTCGAGGGCGAACTCGCGGCGACACAGGGCGTCCGGTCGCTCACACTGGGCTACGGACAGGTCGGGAACCTCGTGCAGGACGTGGCGGCGCTGCGCGCGCTGCGGAAGCTCGGCAACGAGTACCTCCGCGACGAGGTGACCGTCACGACCGTCTTCCACGAGTGGATGGGCGGCTTCCCGCCTGACGAAGCGCGGGCCAACGGCGTCATCAGCCTCGGCGGCGCGACGGCGGCCGTCGCCCAGCCGGACAAAGTCATCACGAAGTCCGCCCAGGAGTTCCAGGGCGTGCCGACGAAGGAGGCCAACGCCGCCGGACTGCGAACGACGAGACAGCTTATCGATATGATGATCGAACAGGACATCGACCTCGGGGGTATCGAAGAGGAACAGGCGCTCATCGAACGGGAGACGCGCCACCTGATGGACGCTATCTACGAGGCCGGCGACGGCGACGTGGCACAGGGGGTCATCAACGCCTTCGACAGCGGCGCGCTGGACGTGCCGTTCGCGCCGAGCGACGCCGCCAAGGGCGCGGTGCTCCCGGCCAGAGACGACGACGGCCGGGTCCGCATCTTCGAGTTCGCGGACCTCGCGCTCCCGGACGAGATCAAGGAGATCCACGCCGCGCGGCTCGGCGAGCGGGCCGAGACCGAGGGGCGCGACCAGTCGTTCCGGATGGTCGCCGACGACGTGGACGCCATCAGCGACGGGAAGCTGATCGGGCGTCCGACCGGCGACAACAGCCCCGCGGGAGGTGCCAGCGATGCGGATTGAAGACGTTCGAACGGTTCCGGGCCTCTCGGGGTTCTTCTTCGACGACCAGCAGGCCATCAAGGACGGGGCGACCCAGAGCGGGTTCGCCTACGACGGCCAGCCGGTCACGGAGGGATTCGACCGCATCCGCGAGGCCGGCGAGGCGCTCATCGTGGAAATCGAACTCGCCGACGGCTCCATCGCGACCGGCGACTGCGCCGCGGTCCAGTACTCCGGGGCCGGCGGCCGCGACCCGCTGTTCCGGGCTGAGAAGTACCGGCCGGTCGTCGAGGGCCCCGTTGCCGATACGCTCCGCGGGCAGGACGCGACACAGTTCGGGGCCAACGCGACGATGCTGGAGGAGATGGAGGCCGAACGGTCGGGCGGCGACCAGCTCCACACCGCGGTCCGCTACGGCGTTTCGCAGGCGCTGTTGAACGCCGCCGCGCAAGCGCGCGGCGTGACGCCGACGGACGTGCTCGCAGACACCTACGACACCGAGCCGGCGACCTCGCCGGTCCCGGTGTTCGGGCAATCGGGCGACGAGCGCCGCATCAACGCCGAAAAGATGCTCATCAAGGGCGTCCCGGTCCTTCCCCACGGCCTGTTCAACAGCGTCGAGAAGGTCGGCGAGAACGGCGAGGGGCTGCGCGACTACCTCGCGTGGCTCTCGGACCGGGCGACCGCGCTCGGGCCGGAGCCGTACTCGCCGCGCTTCCACGTCGACGTGTACGGCATCCTCGGGAAGGTGTTCGGGCCGCCGTACGACCGGACCGAGGTGACCGACTACTTCGAGACCCTACGGGAGGCCGCCGCGCCGTATCCCCTTCAGGTGGAGGGGCCGATGGACGCCGGCGGCCGGGCGGAACAGATATCCCGGATGGCCGAACTCCGCGACGGACTGGCCGATGCCGGCGTCGGCGTGGACATCGTCGCCGACGAGTGGTGCAACACCTTCGAGGACGTCCAGGCGTTCGTCGACGCGGAAGCCGCCGACCTGGTTCAGATCAAGACGCCGGACCTCGGGGGCATCCAGCGCTCGGCCGAAGCGGTGCTGTACTGCGACGGGACGGACACCCGCGCCTACGTCGGCGGGACCTGCAACGAGACAGTGACCTCCGCGCGGGCCTGTGCCCACGTGGCGCTGGCGACCGACGCCGCACAGGTGCTTGCGAAACCGGGTATGGGCTTCGACGAGGGGTACATGGTCGTCACGAACGAGATGCGGCGGGCGCTTGCACGGCGAGACGCCGCCCGGGAGGTGCCGGCCGATGACTGACTGGTCCGACCCGGACGCCCTGGACCTCTCGGACGGCGAGACGTTCGATTCGCTGCTCGACCGGGCCGACACCCGGGAGAAGGGCCACTTCTTCGAGTTCTTCGCGGAGGGCGACGAACTCGCTCACGACCCCGGTCTCCGACTCACCCATCACGGCAGCGAGCAGTGGATGGGCCAGACGCTCAACCACGACCCGGCATACTGGCGGGCCGACACCGCCCGTGAACGCGGCTTCGATGAGCGTCCGGTCCACCCCGATTACCTGCTGGCCTGCGTGATGGGCATCACCGTCGAGGACCTCTCGGAGAAAGGCGGGTACTTCCTCGGGCGCGACGACGTGGAGTTCCACCAGCCGGCGACGGCGGGGACGCCGCTGTCGGTGACTTCGACCGTCGCCGACACCCGCACCTCTTCATCCCGGCCGAAGTACGGTATCGTCACGTGGGAGACGGAGGGTCGGGACCGCGAGACCGGCGAGACGCTGGTGTCCTACCGGCGAACGAACATGATTCCGCGCCGGGAGCCAGCGGCTACGGATGGCGGCGCAGTCGGGGAACAGGATGAGGATGGGCCTATGCTGCCCGACACCCTCGTTTCCCCGGACGGCGAGTACTTCGAGGATTTCCAAGCGGCACTCGAACGCGCCGACGCGGAGAACGCCGCCGTCGCCTACCGCCACGAACGCGGGCGGACGATGGACGACCAGCTCGTCGCCGGCCTCCCGCTGGCGACGCTCAACACCGCCCGCCAGCACCACAACCGCGACGAGATGGCTGATTCGCCGTCGGGCGACATCGTCGCGTACGGCGACGTGACCCGCTCGATTGCGCTGGCCCACGCCCGCTCCGACGAGGCGACCTACCGCGAACAGCGGTTCGCCGACGAGCGGTTCCACGACTTCGTCACGCTGGGCGACACCGTCTACGGCTTCACCCGCGTCCTCGACTGCGACCCAGACACCGGACCGGAGCGGGCCGGCGCGGTCACGTTCGAGCACGTCGCGTTCAACCAGGAGCAGACCCCGGTCTACTCTGGCCGGCGAACCGCACTCATCCAGCGAAACACATGACACGACTCTGTCGCACATTCCAGACCGCACCGGCCGCGATACCGAACGACAACAGCGCGAAGTTCCTCGTCTCGGGACTCACCAGCGAGGGGTTCCAGACCCCCGACTGGCTCGTCCCTGATATCGAGGACGGCACCGCGCCGTCGATGAAAGACGAGGCCGTCGACAACATCGTCGAGCACATCCCGGACCACGCCGACGACTTCGCCGGGGACATCCTCCCCCGTGTCGAATGGGCTTACGACGACGCCGACGCCCGCGAGCGCGGCATCGAGCAGGTGACCCGCCTGGCCGAGGAGGTCGGCGAGGAACTGGACGGCTTCGTCTTCCCAAAGGTCGGCCGCCTCGAGGACGTGCGTGACGCAGCAGGCGTCATCGCCGACGCGGAGCGCGACGCCGGGCTTGCCGAGGGGACGCTGGAGATGGCGATCATTCTGGAGACGGCTCCCGGTCGCTCGGACCTCCGCGAAATCTGTCGGTACGCGGCTGACTCGCGTCTCTCCGCGCTCGTGTTCGGCCCGGTCGACTATACTGCGGAACTCGGCGGCCGCGCGCTCAACGGCGAACGGCCCCGCTGGGACGGCCTGCTCGAAGCCCTCTCGAACGAGACGAGCGCCGCTGACATCGTCGCCATCGGCGGCCCCTTCGACCAGTTGTTCCACGAGCGCGCCGGCGTTACCTACTACAACGCCGAGGGGTACGGCGACCAGGTGGAGTACGAGGCGACCATCGGTATCAACGGCTCGTGGTCGCTCCACCCAAAGCAGACCGAACAGGCCAACCGCATCCACATGCCGACGGTGGAGGAACTGGAGCGAGACCTCCACAAGATCGAGTCGTTCAACGAGGCCAAGCGCGAGGGGACCGGCGCAGTCGTCGTCGACGGCCAGATGGTCGACGAGGCGACCTACAAGAACTTCGCCAACACCGTCAAAACCGTCCGGGCTATCGACGAAACCCATCCCGCACAGACCGAGGAGTACTACGACGACGACCTGCTGGCGCGGGCGAGAGACGTTGAACTGATCTTCGGCTAAGCCGGCAGTCGCTTTTTATTCGAAGTAGTTCGCCAGCCGTTCGGCTGCCTCGTCGACCCGTGGCGTCACGAGCGCGAATCGGACCCAGTCGCTTCGAGACTCACCGAACGCCTCGCCGGGCATCCCGGCGACGCCGGCCTCGTCGATAAGTTCGTACACGTTCTCGAAGGACCCGGGGAAATCGGGGAACCGGGCCATCACGTAGAAGCCGCCGTCGGGACGGTTGTACTCGGCACCGGCCTCGGCTAGCGCGGCGCAGAAGTCGTCGACGCGGTCTTCCAGTCGCCGACGACAGGCGGCGTAGTAGTCGGGACTCGTGGTCTTAAGCGCCCGCAGGACGGCGTACTGTGCCGGTCTGCTCCCGGTGACGTTCGTGAGCATGTGCTGGGTTCGAGCGCGTTCATGGAGCGTCCCAGTAGGGCCGTCCTCCGGCGGGAAAACCGCGTAGCCGACCCGGAAGCCGGTGATCGCCATCGTTTTCGAGAGGGAGTTGGTGGCGACGACGTGGTCGGAGTCGGCGTGCAGCGCCGAACTGAACCGACCTGCGTAGTCGAAGTGATCGTACACCTCATCACTGAGCAGCAGGGCGTCGTACTCCTCGGCGATAGCTGCGAACTCGGCCATCGCGTCGCTGTCGTATACCGCGCCCGTAGGGTTGTTCGGCGAATTGACGACGATGACGGCCGTCTCGTCGCTCGCGGCTGCTCGAACGTCCGTGGGGGCCAACCGGTTGCGCTCGTCGACCGGGACGAAGGAGATGTCCGCGCCGATGAAGTTCGCCCGGCCGGCGTAGTAGGGGTAGACCGGGTCCGTCAGGAGAATCTCGTTGCCGTCGAAGTGGTGGAGCCCGCCGGTCATCGCGAGGTGGTTCGCTTCACCGGCGCCGTTCGTGACGATCACCCGGTTCCGGTCCACGCCCCGGCGGGCGGCGATTTCATCGCGGAGGGGCGTCAGTCCAACGCTGGGCGGATACTGGTAGTCGTCGGCCGGAGCCTCGGCGTAGTCTCTGAGTCCGTCCCGAAGCCCTTCGGGCGGGTCCCAGTCGGGATTGCCCGACACCATGTCCACCACGTCCCGGTCGGCCCGGGCCGCGTACTGCATGACCCGGAAGAACTGGGGTTCCGTGTAGTCCATACAGGGCCTCCGGCTGCCGGCCCCGTCTGCTTTTCTGTCTACTGGCGAATGTACAGCGTCAGCCCGCCGAGAACCAGCAACAGCACCCCCCACAGGAGGTCCGATCCCGGCAGGACCCAGAGGAATAGCGTCACGAGACCAGAGGTAACGAGTGACCAGCCAAGCGTCGTCTGATAGCTCATACACGCAGTTGTGTCTCCGAACTGAAAGTATCCCGGCCCGCCCTGAACGCTTATTCGCCCGTCGCGACAACTACCGGTAATGACAGGCGATACTGCGGACCCAGTCGAGAAGCGCGTCGGCAAGCGCCTTCGGGAAGCTGATGCCACGGTCGCTACCGCGGAGTCCTGTACCGGCGGCCTTGTCGGGTCGAAAATAACGGACATACCCGGTTCGAGCGACTACTTCGACCGCTCGCTGGTCACCTACTCCTACGAGGCCAAGCGAGAACTGCTCGCCGTCTCGCGGGAATCGTTAGACGCCCACGGCGCGGTCTCTGAGCCGGTTGCTGTCGAAATGGCTCGGGGCGTTCGTGATACCGCCAGGACAGACTGGGGCGTCGCCACGACTGGCGTCGCCGGGCCGAGCGGCGGCTCGTCGGAGACGCCTGTCGGGACGGTGTACATCGCTGTGGCAGAGGCCGCCCCGTGGGGGACCAACGAGTCCGACGTGACAGTGTCCCGCTACGAGTTCGACGGCACCCGTCGCGAGATCAAAGCGGCCATCGCGACACAGGCGCTCCGAGACCTGGAAACCGCCTTACAGGAGTAGTAAGCTCTTTCAGTTGGGACACAGACGGTCCGGTAGATGAACAAACGTGGGCACGTCCTGAACGCTGTCCTCCTGAGTATCGGACTGGGATACGTCCTTGACCCATCAGGCGACGTGACGACATTCGCGACAATCACGGAAGTGTTTCTCCCCGTCGTCTTGGGCGCACTGTTCCCCGATGTCGACACCGCCTTCGGCAAGCACCGCAAGACCCTACACAATCTCCCTGTCCTCGTGATCTTCCTGGCCCATCCGCTGTATCACGGCGGCAATCTCCAGTGGGTGTGGCTCGGCGTCCTCACGCATTACGTGCTGGACTATTTCGGCTCTCGCCGTGGCATCGCGCTGTTTTACCCCATCTCGGACAAAGAGTACGGCTCACCGACGGGTGTGACGACCTCCAGTGAATACGCCGAGATTGTCACCGTCGCGATTACCATCCTAGAACTGGCCGCGGTCGGCCTGCTGGTGCATGTGCTCCCACAGTACCTGCCACCGTCGGTCAGGACCTTCGTCGTCGAGAACAGCGCGTTTCTGGTTTAGTACACTTTCACATCGTCGAACCGACCCCCGTACGCGACGTGGTCCGGATGAGTCGGCTCGGTCCCCTGCAGCATCAGCCGGTCGAACTTTCCCCAGGTGTTTTCGAGCCCCAGATGCGCCCACTCGACTGCCCGGCGGATGTCGTGTGAGAGACCGTCGCGATGGAACAGCGACCGCTCCACGTCGTTTTTCAGCGCCGCACTGAGCGCCGCCACGTCGTCAAACGCCTCGGCAAAGGTCACGTACGCCTCGCCGACGGTACCACGGACGTGGGCATACGACGAGACGAACGGCTCGTGGCCGGTCTCCGACGTGAACGACTGCGCGCGGTCTCGGTGGTGGGACAACTGCTTGGGGTTGTACACTTCCAGCGCGTCGATAACGTCGTCGTACGCTTCGATGTCGTCCAGTCCAAGACTCACATTCAGAAACCCAGGATGGGGGACGAGCACAGCCGCGTCCTGTTGGTTGAGCTCCCGCATCGCGCCGTCGAAGGTAATGAAATCCGGAACCGGCTTTTCGAGTCCGATTGCTAGCACGTGCCGGCGCTGCTGCCAGGTACCCGTAAATACCTCTCTGGCCGGGAACACAGTCAACTCTTCGTCGGAGAAGGCGTCAGCTTGCCGCTGTATCTCCGGCAGCCGCGTGAAATGCGGTGCGTACACCAGCGCGTCGAGACCACGTGCCTTCGCACGCTCGACGACCCCTTCGTCGAGCACTTTCACGTGGAGATCAACGGCGTACCCCTCGGGTTGCACGGTCAACGCTAACCCCGTACTGCCATTAGGGGTTTCCGTTTCGGCAGTCTGAGAGACAGACCGCTGACAGGTGTCAGCCAACGTTTTTAACCCCGCGTCGCCTGCCACTGAGCAAATGCCACGCTGGGAGTGCGACATCGAAGGGGACGAGAGACAGTTCGACCGCGTCGAGGAGCTCATCATCCATCAGTCGGTCGAACACGACCGCATCGAATGCAAGGTCTGTGGTGCCGTCGTCCCCGACGGTTACTTCGCTATCAAGCACGCGTTCGACGAACACTCCCGCGCCGAGTACGTCCGCGCCTACGACGCCTCCGCCGCCGAGGTCCGCCGCCGCGAACAGATCAAGGAGTCCGTGGAGGCCGCCGCCAACATGAGCGAGGTCATCGACCGACTGGAAGGCGGCGAGGCGTAGCGACTGCGAGTTTTTGAAACGTCGGCTGACCAGCCCCGTGTCGACTGCTAGCTGATCGAGGAACTACCGTTCCCGCCCTCTGACGGGCCGCTTTGCACCCTGTTCGAATTAAGCGAGAACTGCCTCGCTCAGCGCTCTTCGGAGTCGAGAACGCGAATCTGGTCGCCACGCACGGTAACCGGAATCGGGACCGTCGCTTCGTACAGTTCGACGGTGACCTGGTCCTTGCCCTCGTCGATGCGCTGGACCTGCGCCTTCTCGCCCTTGAACGGGCCGGCGATGAGTTCGACGATGTCGCCCTCCGCGATGCCTTCCACGTCCGGTTTCGGCGAGAGGAAGTGCTCGACTTCCGCCATCGAGGACTCCCCCTGCACGACGCCGTTAGCGTGGGGGATCTCGTCGAGGATGCGGTCGAACACCGCGGCGTCGTCGGCTTCCACCATCACGTAGCTGGTGAGCGAATCCGGCGCGAGCGCGGCGTGAATCTCGTCTTCCTCGCGGGAGATGATCATGTCCGCGACGGTGCGTTCCTGGCTGGCCGTGGTTTTGACTGCGTAGATCCCCATCGGTTTACACCGGCTTGCTGCCAGGGATGAAGGTCATCACGGCGAAGATGATGAACCCGAGCAGTCCGACCAGCGCGATGCCCGCGCCGGCGATTTTCGCGATCTGGGAGAACTCCTCCCACGACGGCGTACTCGCCAGCTTGAGTACGCGGATGTAGGAGGTGAGATCGTATGGAACGTCCATAGCGGGTCGTACCCACTGGTGGCTTTTCTATATTGTGGTGCGCGGCGACGAGTCCGCGTCCCTCACAGCGCGCTCTGGGTATAACGTCTCACAGAAAATTAGACTACAGAGCGGGGCGATAACTGGAACGAGCGTTCCGAACCAGTTCGGTCAGTCGTCGGTCAGCGCAGTCTTGCCTGCTCCGTGTGTGCCCGGTTCACTACCGTCGCCGGCACGGCCGGTTTCGAACTGGTCGATGAGGTCCTTGAGGTCGGTCGCCTGACTGGAGAGCGACTGGATCTTCTCGGTGACCTCCGTGATCGACGCCGTCTGTTCCTCGGCGGACGTGGCGACGTTCTCGGCCTCGGAAGAGGTCTCCTCGCTGATCGAGCCGACTTCCTCGGCCATCGAGACGACTTCTTCCATCGAAGCCGCCTGCTCGTCGGTCGCGTCACTGATCGCCTGAACGCCGTCGTTGGCCTCGTTGACCTGCTGGACGATACTGGTCAGCGCGTCCGTCGCGTTTTCGACCGTCTCTTTCCCAGTGTCGACGCTCTCGCCCATGTCCCGCATATCCTCGACGGTGGAGTCCGTCCGGGACCGAATGTCGTCGATCATCGACTCGATGTCGGTCGTCGCCTCCTGGGTTTCCTCGGCGAGCGTCTTGATTTCGCGGGCAACGACGGCGAACCCTTCGCCCGCCTCGCCGGCCCGTGCGGCCTCGATGTTCGCGTTGAGCGCGAGCATGTTCGTCTGTTCCGCGATTTCGTCGATGAGCGTCGTGACCTCGCCGATCCGCTCCATCTCCTCTGCGAGGGATTCCACCTGTTCGATGGCTTCGGTGGACTTCCGTTCGAGCGCTTCGATCTCGGCGGCGGCCTGCTCAGCGTACTCGCGGCCGGACTCGCCGTCGTTTACGGCCTGCTGGGACTTCGAGGCGACTTCGTCGGTGGATGACGTGATTTCCTCGACAGTCGCCGACAGGTCGGTCATCTCGTCGCTCACCTGCTGGATGTTCCTGTTTTGCTCGTCAGCGCCCTCGGCGATCTGTTGCACCGACTCGCTCACCTGTTCGCTGGCCGACCGCACTTCCTGTGCGCTCGCCGAGATCGTCTCCGTCGAACTGTCGACGGTCCCGGCGAACCCTTCGATGCGGTCGACCGTCCGCTCGAGTTCCGCGATCATCTCGTTGAAACTCTCCGCGATGTCGACCATGGCGTCGTAGTCGCTGTCGGTGGCCATCCGCTGGGTGAGGTCTCCAGCCGCCGACTTGTCCATCACGTCGCTGAACTCGGCCGCCTTCGCTTCGAGGGCGGACGCCATCGCCTCGGCGTCTTCTTTCGCCGCCTCCGCTTCGTCCCTGGCGGCTTCGACGTCGGTAATCAACGTCTGGATGTCCTCGCCCATCTCCTCCAGCGCCGCGCCGAACTCGCCGGGGATACTCTCGTCGAGCGCCGGGTCGTCGAACCGTTTTTCAGCGAGTGCGTCGGCCTGGTTCGCAGCGGTCGTCAGGTACGCCTGCATCGATGCAAACGAGTCGTACAGCTGCCCCATCTCGTCGACACGTGTGGTCTCGGGGAGCGTGCTGTTGATCTCACCGGCGGCGATGTCCTCGGCGCTTTCGGCCACGCGGGAGAGCGCGTTCGCGGTTCCGCGCCCGATGGTCACGCCGACGACGAACAGTGCCCCCACGGCAAGCGCCAGCAGGAGCGCGATGTTCTCGGAGACAGCCGACTGCAGGGCGAAAGCACGTTCCTGCGGCGCGTGGTACAGCAGCGCCCACTCAGTGCCGGTGACCGGCGTGTACGCCATCACGTACTGCCCGTCTTCCATGCCCGTTCTGGCGGAGACAGACTTGTAGCCGGTTTCGCCGTTCAGTGCCGCTTCGACGCTCGTGTCGGTCCCGTCCCCGGTTGCCGCGTACTCTTCGAGAATCGAACTCTTCCGGTTGTCGAGAATGATCTGGCCGTCCGACCCGACGACCTTCACGTCGCCAGTCGCAAACGGTGAGGTGAACTCGTGGGAGCGCGCCTCAAGCGACGCCGTCAGCACGACATACTCATCGCTTCCAGCGAGGGGCTGGACGAACGAAATAACGGACTCGTTACCGCTCTGATACGCTTCGGACGTCCCTGTCGGTCCCGACGCCACGATTGTACCGCTCTCGTCGGTCCACGGGTCGTCGACGGCGCTCAACGAGGCCCCGTTCAGGTCGTCGTCGGTGCTAGCGGTGACTATGCCGTCAGCGGTATCAACGTAGTGGAGCGCCCGGACATCCCCCGGCAGCCCGATGAGTTTCTGTTCGAGCCACCGCTGGTGTTCTCTGTCCGAAGTCGACGCGGACCGGTCAGCGAGCGACGCCGCAAGGAACGACGCCGTCGACTGCTTGGTCGACACCCAACTCGACACGGAACTGGACTGGGACTCCGCGACGCCGAGGATTTGCTCCTCGGTCTGTGACTCGACCAGCGACTGCGTTTCGAGGTGAATGGCCGCTCCGCCGAGCGCGAGCACGACGACCACGCCGAGCAACAGAACGCCGAACTTTGCCGCGTACCGCCGCCGAATGACATCAGGCAGTGCGCGCTCGGCCCCCTCAACGATCCGCTTGGGGAGCGAACTCATCGGCCCCCCTCCGATCTGAAGAACTGCGGTTGCAGTAGCTCCAGTGCCTCGACTGAGCCGTCGGTGACGCGCTCGATAAGATACGAACTCAGCGGCTCGAGGCTGGCGGTCAGGTCGACGCTTCCGGACGCGCCCTGGTAGTTCACCGCCCGCCCCTCCTCGGTGAGTGACCGAACGCGACCGAAGTCGCCGACAGAGACGGTGTGTCCCGACCCGCCGGAGACTGACTGAATGGTCTCGGCGATAGCCGAGCCGCTGCTCTCTCCGGCTTGCTCAGCGGCGATAGCCATCAAGAACAGTGCGTCGTACGCGTTGACGGAGTACGCTCTGGGCTGGTCGATGTCCGACAGTCGGCGAACGAGGTCGAAGTACGCCTGCGTTCGCGCCGAGGACAGCGACGCGCTGTAGAACCCTTCGTAGTACGACGGGAGGTCGCCGCCGAGCATCCCTGCGGACAGTACCCACGGAACGTCGTACTCCGACTGACTGTACGCGTTGAGGATCCCGCGCTCCTGGCCGACGACGCTGGTGAAACTGACGGCGTCGGGGTCGTTTTCGAAAACGCCCCCGAGCGTGTCGTCGAACGACTCTGCTGCCGGGTCGTACCGAATATCGGCGACAACCTCGGTGTTCAGTGCCTCACGCTGTGCTTCCGCCAATCCGGCACCGAACGAGTTGTCGATACTCAGTAGCGCGACGGAGTCCGCGTCGATGTACAGCGGGTCGTCGACGACTTTCGCCATCACCAGCGCCTGTGTCCCGTCGCTCGGGACGGTCCGCGCGAAGTACTTTCTCCCGTTGGCTCGACCGGCAGTCGATAACTGCGGGGCAGTACTCGCGGGGCTGACTTCCATAATCCCGTCGCTGGCTGCCTCCGGCGCGAGAGCGAGCGACGCATCGCTGACGAGTCCACCGACGAAACCGACGACACCGCGGTCGGCGAGCGAGCGGTACTGCTCGACAGCGGTTTCGGCGCTCGCTTCGGTGTCGAGAACCGTGACTTCGACGCTATCGCCCCGAATACCACCGGCCGCGTTGATGTCGCTCACTGCCTGCTCGACCATGCGCTTGCCGTGTTGCCCGAGCGGAGCGAGCGAACCACTGAGTGGAAGCAGTGCACCGAACTGCACAGTGTTGCTGCTCCCACCGAGGGAACCAAGACAGCCAGACGAAACGCCCAAGCCCCCAACAGTTATACATTTTTTGAGAACATTACGTCTCGAATCTGAGTACATGAGAGGAGAGTTTGAATTTCTGAATAAACACCTTTCGCCGGGAATATCATTTATGATAGTAAAAGTGTAACTACAACCGTAGTTATTGATCGCTGGAAAGAGACAGAGAACCAGAACAACCGGGGTAGCTTAGTCGACGTAGTCGATGTCTTCGCCGAGTTGCTGGGCGGCCTTCTCCTGTTCGGCCTCGCTCTGGCCGTAGATCTGCGGGCTCTCGACGCCGGTGACGACGATCATCGTCTCCATCTTGCCCTCGAACTCGTTGTTGACGGACGCGCCCCAGATGATGCGGGCGTCGGGGTCGATGCGGTCGTAGATCTCCTCGACGACACCCTCGGCTTCCTCGATGCTCATGTCGGGGCCGCCGACGACGTTGACGAGCGCGGAGTTCGCACCGTCGAACTCCACGTCAAGTAGCGGCGAGCGGAGCGCCGAGCGGATGGAGTCCTGGGCTTTGTTCTCGGAGTCGGATTCGCCGAGGCCGATCATCGCGACGCCGCCGTTCTCCATGATGGTCCGAACGTCGGCGAAGTCCACGTTGACGAGGCCGGGCTTGGTGATCAGTTCGGTCATGCCCTTGACCGAGCGCATCAGCACGCGGTCACAGATCTTGAAGGCGTCCTGCAGCGGCATGCTGGGGGCGTAGTCCAGCAGACGGTCGTTCGGCACGACGATGACCGTATCCGAAACCGAACGGAGCCGTTCGAGGCCGGCGTCGGCGTTTGCACGGCGGCGCTCACCCTCAGCGGTGAACGGGATCGTCACGATAGAGATGGTGAGTGCGCCGGCTTCCTGTGCGGCCTGTGCGACGACCGGGGCCGCGCCGGTCCCGGTTCCGCCGCCCAGACCCGCGGTGACGAACACCATGTCCGAGCCGTCGATGGACTGCTGGATGTCCTCGATGTCCTCCTGGGCAGCCTCCTCGCCGATTTTCGGGACCGAGCCGGCCCCGCGGCCGCCGGTGCGCTTGCGGCCGATGAGAATCTTGGTGTCGGCAGACACTTCGTCAGCAAGGTGTTGCGCGTCGGTGTTTGCGGCGACGAGTTTGGCCCCGTGGATGCCCTCCTCCATCATCCGGGTGACCGTGTTCCCGCCGGCGCCGCCACAGCCGACGACCGTGATCTTCGTTTCCAGGTCCTTGACGACGCTTGCCAGTTCCTCGTCGGACATCGTCCCGGACGTGGACATGTCCTGAGACGGCGTCGATGTCGTTTCGTCGACAGTTCCGCCAGCCGCGTCCTCCCCGTCTTGTTCTGCCTCGTCGATAGCGTCGTCAATTATCGAATCCATAATTTAAAGCGTCCTTGCAGACGAATAGTTATTAGTTTTCCCCCTGTGTCTGACGCTCGTCTGACGTGTTGAGTCCCAGTTTCGACGGCTGACACGCCAGTGTTCACAGCGTATATCGACGTATACGCTCGCGCTGGAACCGCTCCGGGTCGATCTCTTCCCCGTCGATCTCGACTGACTCGCCCGAGGCGAGTTTCCCGAACTTCGGTCCTTCCGGGATGCCAGCAGTTCGCGCGAGGTCCGGGTCGAACGCCGTCTCGCGGGCGAGGAGTTCGTCCGCGTTTCGCTCGACGCTGTCGAAGCGGCGTTCGAGAATTTCGACGAGTGGGTCGATGATCGCTTCTAAGCCTGTCGTCGCCGGACAGACAATCGGCCCAGTGAGGACAGTTCCGTTTTGTTCGGTCGCGTACGCGATGGACTGGCGTTCGATAGTCTCACGCAGTGCCTCGCTATCGACGCCGCGCACGTCGGATATCAATTCATCCGGAAGGTCGAGCACCGTCCACTCACCGTCGTGCCCGGGCGCAAGCTCCCCAAACCTGAGACCGTCGTCGACCGACCTGACAGCGTCTTCCAGCGCCTCGACGAGGGACAGGTCGACACCGGTCGTCTCCTGAACGAACGTCTCGCTGACGACGCGGTGGCCCAGCGACTCGATGGCCGCCTGGAGGTCCGGCCGGTCGCCCTCCATGAGGGCGTAGTCAGCCGCGCTGGCTCGGAAAGCGCGTTCGAGAACGGCGTCGTGATCCTCGTCGCTGTCGGCCCACTCTTCCAGGGCGTCTAACGACCAGTTGGCGGCGATGTGACCCACTGCCCAGTCCGTCTCGCGGACGACCCGCTCGAATCGCGGAGCGTAGTGGCCGCCGCCGACGCCGAGGAGGTGGCGGCGCGTCCCGTTCTCCCGCGGCTTGTCGGCTGGTTCGTCGGCGAGGTCCAGTATGGCTCTGGCGGCGGCCTCGGCGGCGTCAGGGTCCTCCCACTGTGGCTCTCCGCTGCCGACCTCGACGAACATCGATGGCACACCGACCTCCGTCGGGCCGTGGTGGGTACACTCCATGCCGACCTCGTATTCCGGCGGGGCGTGGCGCTGGAGCGCCGAAACTACGACCTTGTGTGCGCCGGGACAGGCGCGCGCGAACTGGCCGTCCTCGCCGCCGAACTCCGCGACGCCGAAGTTCCCGGTGTGGTGAGCCGTCAGGAGTTCGTCGGTCTCGCCGGCGTGTTTCGACGCGAACACCAGCAGGTCCGGTTCGTCGAAGGCCTCGGCGGCGGCTTCGATATCCAGATGTAACGCCTCGAACTCGCGGAGCTCCACGCTGCCAGTTCGGTACACCGTACCGCCGCCCTCGGCATCAGATCGCGTCTCGTCGACGCTTGTTTCCCAGTCCCGCAGGGAGCGCAGGTGCTCGCCGATGTGGGTCGATGCCGCGTCAGCGTGCGAGACAACGATTCCGAGCATCAGTCGGCGTTCTCCGGGTGGATCGGTTCACGACCCATTGCGGTCCGGACGGCGTCACCGGCCAGCCCGAACAGGTGTTTCAGCGCCTCGCGGCGTCGGACGAACAGTCCAGCCCCAAGGGCGATGTACAATCCCGTGTACGCCAGCAGGAGGTCGTGACTCGATATCGGCAGGGCGACGAGGTCCCTGATGATGGCGAACTCCAGAATCACCTGCGAGATGAACAGCGCGAACAGCCCGACCGCTTCGCGGATACTGATCTCGAAGTTGACCAGAATGGCGAGCGCGAAGAAGGACTGGGCCGCCGTAATCCAGATCTCCGCGCCCTGTCTGGCGTCGAACGGCAGGACGCCGTACCCGCCGAGCGCGATGGAGTACACCACTGCGATGGTCCCGATGAGCAGGGTCCACTGATTGAGCTTCGAGGAGATGAGGGCGTTGAACCCGGCGGTCGACCGGGCCTTGTTGACCAGCACGGCGACGACGATGAGTTCGGGCGATTCGCTGGCCAGCGGGGCGACCCACTGGATCATGAAGAACTCGGGGATACCGTTCGCGACGCCGATCTCTTCGAGGCCGTGCGCGAACGGCTCGACGGCCGTGAAAATAATCGCGCCGGAATAACCAAACAGCACCAGCACGACCAGCGGCCGCCACGGCAGCGACCACTCCTGGAAGTACTTCGGGACGCCGACGGTGTGCTCGCTGTGTTCGATGTCGGACTTGAGGACGAGGCCGATGTACGCGACGTAGAGGCCGACCAGGAACAGCGTATCGAAGATACCGATACCGCCGCCGAAGGGAACGAGAAACGCCCACAGCGTCGCCAGGAAGAGGAAGGAGATTTCAGTTGCGATGTCGGTGTCCAGCTGGACGGCGTCTTTCAGGAACCCGTCGCGTTTCTGTACTGCGGGGTCCTGCGTTTTCGCGGCTCGCCAGACGGTGAACACGGCGATACCGGCCCAGCCGATGCCGATGAGGATGCGGTTCGCGCCGGTCATGTTCGCAATCGCCAGGTTGGCGTCGTGGCAGGCGCGAGCTAGCCCTCCTGCCGCGGACTCGATTTCCGCCGCCGTGAACTGGCTACAGGCTTCCGTCGTCGCGCCACCCGCCCCGGCGTTCCAGGCGTACAGCGCGTCGACGGCGTACTCGGGGGCGACTGCGAGAACAGCGAGCACGGCGATAGCGAACGCTCTCGGTACGTCTTTCTCGGCCGTTTCAGCACCCCACGCCAGGAGGAACGACGCTCCGAGGACGGCGATCCCGCTGACGGCGACGGTGGTCACGTTTCCCACCGCGGTACTGGAAAGAAACAGATAAATCCAGCCGACAGTCAGGGCGAGCGCGACTGCGACCTGCATCAGTGGATGGCGAAAACGACTCACTATCAGAGACGTGGCTGGGTCCGGCTGAAAAGCTTGCGAAACCGTCGACCGGGTGCCCGCGCGAGAGCGTGGCGTTCATACGACCGGGGCGCGCTGGCGTTGATATGGACGTTTACGGACTCATCGGCAACCCGGTCGGGCACTCGCTGTCGCCGCCGATGCACGAGGCGGGCTACGAGGCACTGGGACTTGATGCACGCTACGTCACGTTTGAACCACCAGCGGATGCTGGTGCCGAAGCCATCGAAGCGGCAGAGACGCTCGGAGTCGACGGCCTCAACGTCACAATCCCGTTCAAGCAGGACGTGCTAGACGCCGTTGACCCCGCACCGCTCGCCGAGCGCATCGGCGCGGTCAACACCGTCGATTTCACCGGCCGGACGCCGACGGGCTACAACACCGACGCGGTCGGTGCGGTCCGAGCGCTGGACCACCACGACGTGTCGCTGTCGGGTACGGCGGTCGTCGTTGGGGCCGGCGGTGCGGGGCGAGCGGCCGCGTTCGGTCTCGCCGACGAGGGGCTGTCGGTGCGGATCGCGAACCGGACCGAGTCTAAAGCCGACGCGCTCGCCGATGAAGTCCCGGACACCTCCGGCCACGGGCTCGATTCGCTCTCCGACCTGCTCGCAAACGCCGACATCCTCGTCAACTGCACCAGCGTCGGCATGGAGGAGGACAAGACGCCGGTCCCCGCCGACGCGTTACACAGCGACCTCGCGGTGCTCGATGCGGTGTACACGCCAATCGAGACCCGTCTGCTACAGGACGCGGCGGCCGCGGGCGCAACGACCGTTGACGGCGCGTGGATGCTCCTGTATCAGGGGGTTGAAGCGTTTGAACGCTGGACTGGTGAGGACGCACCTGTAGACAGGATGAACGGCCGATTGCG
>ENA-ORDC01000105-ORDC01000105.1-marine-metagenome-genome-assembly--contig:-NODE-105-length-92830-cov-9.583625_pt1 | contig 92830 bp, 78 predicted proteins | sample MGYA00237783_ERZ508515 | MGnify/ENA primary metagenome ERZ508515 (study PRJEB26186, sample SAMN06268792) | marine metagenome | isolation source: Eden Landing Ponds, San Francisco, CA, USA | place...
CCCGTTCGCATCGAGGTACTCGCTCCGCTCGCACCTCGCACCGCTCCCTGCGGGTACCACTTCTGCTCACGGGCGCGTAGCGCCCGTTCGCACGGTCAGCGAGACCGCCGGTCTCGCTCGACGCGGCAAAAACATGGGTGAAAAAGGCTGAACCCTCGCTACGCTCGGGTTCAGTGAACCGCGCCTCACTCCGTTCGGCGCGGATGCCAATGATAACGTCACACCCTGTACTGAACGCTCGTGGATGGCCACAGGAGAGTGTGAGAGCAGTTCTATGACACGCTGATCACCACGAGAGACCCGACGACCGAGTACGCTCCGTCGATACTACCTGCCCACCCGCAATACCCGCCTGGCTGACCGCTACAATCGTTCGAAACTAGTTACCGGTAAATGTTCGGCCCGGAACGATAGACATAATCACCGACACAGTTCTGAAAGGATAACAGTTTTTCTCGGTAGAAATGAGAGAAACTCTGTTTGTATGTGTAATTAGATGTTGATAGTCGGGAAGCAGGCAGCAAAAGTGACGAATCGATTGGGGAAAATTGTGATTTTGAGAGGGCTGTTCGAAACTGGCGCGACCGCTCCACGTATGACCGGGCTGGTGTCTAACTCCCGGTTGCGCCTATGGGGGTAAGAACGACGTATGGATTGTTTCGGCAATGATTCACGCATTGTCCCGACTCCGAGCCTCGGCGCCGAAACAGCGAATTCAACGGGGTGGCACTACAGCCGACGGGCCGAACGGCTGGAACTATCCCTGTCGACAATCTCACGGTAAAGATTAATGATCGAAACTGTCACGCTACACTGGACGACACGACGCTACTGTCTACACGCCCACAACGGTTTTATAGGGGAAAGCTTGAAACCGGTCGGCCCGAACAGTTCGTCCGCAATGTCCGACGAGGAGTACGTCATTCCACCGGGAGGTGGGGTTCCCTGGCGGGACCTGACGATGGACGAGCGGAATCGACCGGCGGACCGGGACCTGGAGATAACGGGTATCGAGACGATGGCCCTCCAGGGCAACTTCACCTGGGGACTGGTGAAAATCGAGACGAACGGGGAACACTACGGTATCGGTGAGGTGTTCGTCGGGCAGGAGGCACTCGACATCATCGAGCGAGATGCACATCTCCTCGTTGGCGAGAACCCGCTCGACGTCGACAGGTTGAGCGAACACCTGGAGCAGAACCGCACCGCGACGGGGACGATGGGCCAGGCCGCGTTCAGCGCCGTCCAGACCGCACTGCTGGATCTCAAGGGCAAGGTCGTCGACCTCCCAGTGTACGAACTGCTCGGCGGCAAGTACCGTGACGAGGTCCGTATCTACTGTGATACCCACGGCGGAGAGTCGCTGGGACAGGCACAGAAACGCGACCCTCAGGAGGTGTACACGCCGGAGTCGTACGCCCGGGCGGCTCGCGAGGTCGTCGACGAGGGGTTCGACATCCTGAAGTTCGACCTCGACGTCCGGACACACCGGTCGGTCGACACCGCCGCCCGCCGTCTCGACAACGAGGCCATCGAACACAAGGTCTCGCTCGTCGAGGGTGTCCGCGACGAGATCGGCTACGATGTCGACCTGGCCGTCGACCTCCACTGGAACTTCACGGCGGAGACTGCCATCCGACTCGTCGACAAACTCGAACCGTTCGACCTCGCGTGGATCGAAGACCCGGTCCCCCCGAAGCGGATCGAAGCCCACCGCCGGATCACGGAGACGTCGACCACGCCGATACTGACGGGTGAAAACGCCGTCACCGTCGACGGGTTCAACGACCTCGTGACCGAAAACGCACTCGACATCGCCGCCCCCGACGTCAATCGGTGTGGCGGCCTCTGGGAACTCCGGAAGATCGCGACTATCTGTGACCTCTACGGCGTTCCGCTCGCGCCTCACAACATCGCGAGCCCCGTCGGGACGATCGGTGGCGTCCACGCGATGGCCGCGATGCCGAACGTCATCGCGCTCGAGTACCACGCACGCGACGTGCCGTGGTGGGCCGACCTCGTCACCCGAACCGGTGAGTCGGGCCCGATAATCGAGGACGGGACCGTGACTGTCCCGGAGGGCCCGGGACTCGGTATCGAGATCGACCCCGACGTCGCCGCCGAACACCTCACCGACGACAGCGAACTGTTCTTCTAGAACCCGACGGAGACGGTCCCGTCGTCGTTTACGGTCCACTCTCCGGCGCCCGGTTCGCTCTCGACGCGCTCGAGGGAGCGGGAGTCACCGTCACCCCCGTCCGCGCCGCTGGATTCGACGGTCACTGTCTCCGGAACACCGTCGATCCCCTCGATCGTGGCAGTGAACCGCGCCGGTGAGAGCGAACACCCGCTGGCGGCGTCGAAGGCGAACTCGACCGTGTCGTGTGCGGGGTCTGCGGTGGCGCGGACCGTTCCGGCGACGTCCCCGTCGGCGTACTCGAACGCCGCGTCGGTCGCTCCGTCGTCGAGCAGGACACGGAGTTCGACGCTCTCGAAGGGCTCCTCGGACACGAACTCGGTCGGTTCGGTGGTCGGCGTAATGGTGCCGGCCCGGAGGAACACGGGCATCGTTTCGAGGTCGACGTCGAGCGAGAGGGTCTGTCCCCCCTCGTAGGGTTCGCCGGTCCAGTAGTCGACCCACGTCCCTCGCGGGAGGTACACCTCGACGTGGCCGTCCGAGTCGAACACCGGCGCCAGCAGCAGGTTCTCCCCGATCATGAACTGGTCACCGATCCCGTAGACACCCCGGTCGCCCTGGAACTCGAGCACGAGCGGGCGCATCACGGGCAGTCCGGTTTCGGGTGCCTGTTCGGCGTAAGAGAAGAGGTAGGGCAACAGGCGGTATCGCTCCTGGGCGTACTCGCGGACGATTTCGAGGGCGCGGTCGCCAAAGTGCCACGGTTCTCTGGGCGTCGTCCCGTGGAATCGAGCGTGGCTGTTTCCGAGCAACCCGAACTGGGCCCACCTGACGTAGAGCTCCGTCGACGGTTCGCCGTGGAACCCGCCGATGTCCGCGGCCCAGAACGCGTAGCCCGAGAGCGCGAGACTCAGTCCGCCCCGGAGCGAGGCGGCCATCGCTTCGAACGTCGTGTTCGGGTCTCCGCCCCAGTGGACGGGGAACTGCTGGCCGCCGGCCCAGCCCGGTCGGGCCCACAGTATCGGGCGACTGTCGGGCCGCGCCTCGGCCATCGCCTCGTGGACCGCCTCCGTGTAGCGGTGGGCCTGGCGATTCCTGCTCACCCGACCGCTCGTCCCGTCGAAACAGATCGCGTCTTCCGGGAGGTACTCACCGAAATCCGTCTTGAACACGTCGACGCCCATCTCGAGCAGGTGGGCGTGGCGGTCCTGCCACCACTTGACCGCCTCGGGGTTCGAGAAGTCGACGATCCCGCCCCGGACCGGTGACCAGCTGAGACGACTCAGGAGATACGGCTTCCCGCCCGAGTCGCGGACCAGATACCCCTTCTCCCGGGCCTCCTCGTAGGCCTCGGTGATCGTCAGGACGTAGGGGTTCTCCCAGAGTGAGAGCTTGAACCCGTCGGCGTGTAGATCGTCGATCATTCCCTCGGGGTCCGGGAACGCGTCGCGGTCCCACACGAGGTCACAGAGCCGGTCGCCGTCGAGCCACGTCGGGTCCAGGTGGACCACGTCACAGGGCATACCAGTCTCCCTGAGCCGTTCGGTGACGCCCTCGAGTTCCTCGCGCGTCTCGTATGCCAGTCGGGACATCCAGACGCCCAGACTCCAGCGAGGCACTTGCCCGGGACGACCGGTCAGCGCCGTGTAGTCGTCGAGGATTTCCTTGAACGACGGGCCGTGGAAGAACACGAACTGGAAGTTGTCGTCGTCGACCGTGACCTCGTTCGAGACGGTCGAATCGCTGCCCACCTCGAAGTCAACTTTCCGGTAGGTATCGGCGAGAAAGCCGTAACCCCTGGAGGAGAGGAAAAACGGGACGTTCTTGTAGGAGTGGGGGGTCTCGGCCCCGTGTGGTTGGGTGACCCAGGATTCGACGCGCTGGCCGCGCTTTTCGAACTCGGTGAACTTCTCGCCGAGCCCGAAGATTCGCTCGTCGCCCCGGAGTTTGAACGCCGCGCCCGCACCGGTCGTCCGCAGGGGCCACCGGTTCGTCTCCTCGGCTATGAACCCGAGCGGAGACGACCTGGCGCCGTCTTTCGCCGCGTCGTCCTCCCGTTGCTCTGTCAACAACGACCGACCGTCGACACTCTCGACGTGAAACGACCACTCGGTCAACCCGACGTGGACACGCAACTCCGCCGTTTCGAGTCGGAGCGTATCGCCGTCACTGACGATGCGGAGTTCGCTGGGGCCGCCCAGTGCGTCCTCCGCTAGGGGCAGTGTCTCGTGATCCGCCCGAACCTCTGGAGCTCCGTGAAACTCGAACCGGAACACGCCGTCGTCGTAGAACCGGATCTCGACCGGGTATCCCGTCTTGGGCAACGAGAAGTTTCCAACCTCGCCTCGGTCGTACTCGACGTCACAGTCCAGTGCGACACCGTCCTCGAACTCCCTCGCAACTGTCGCTCTCGCTACCCTGGCACGCGGCATATGCAACTCGCACCGCGGCCAGCGATAAATATCATTCCCCTGCTGGAGACGCCTGGCCGGCTTGGGTCAACTATATGATCCGGGCGTCCCTCGGTGGGACCGATGCGACTAGTCAGATTCGAGACGGAGCACGAAGAGCGTCGACTCGGTGTCGAGAAGCCGGACGAGGGCGTCGTCGTCGACCTGGAGACGGTCGGAGCGGAACTGGACGTCGGGCTCCCGGACCGGATGTCGGCTCTGCTCGCGGAACCGCGCTGGCGCGACAGGCTCGACCTCCTGGTGGCTCACGCTGGCGACACCGGTGTCGGTGAACGCGACCGCGACGCCGTCCAGTTACTGGCGCCGGTCGGGTCCCCGGGGAAGGTCGTCTGCGTCGGCCTCAATTACGTCGAACACGTCGAGGAGGGTGGACAGGAACGCCCGGAGAATCCGGTGCTGTTCTCGAAGTTCCCGACCGCTATCACCGGTCCGGAGTCCGACGTCGCCTGGGACCCCGAACTCACCGAAGAGGTCGACTACGAGGTCGAACTCGCGCTCGTCGTGGGCGAGCGCGCTCGCCGTGTCGACCCCGCGGACGCGACCGACCACCTCGCGGGATACACCGTCGCCAACGACGTCTCGGCGCGGGACCTGCAGTTCGCCGACGACCAGTGGGTCCGGGGCAAGAGTCTGGACACCTTCTGTCCGCTGGGGCCCGCCATCGTCACGCCGGAGGAGATCGGCGACCCCGAGGACTGTTCGATGTGGACGGATCTCAACGGCGAGCGACTCCAGGACTCGACCACTGGGAACCTCATCTTCGGGATCGACGAACTGGTGTCGTTCTGTAGTGACGCCTTCACGCTCGAACCCGGGGACGTGATCCTCACCGGGACGCCGCCGGGCGTCGGAGCGTTCCGGGACCCACCCGTCTACCTCGAAGACGGTGACGAGGTCACGGTCGGCGTCGAGGGGATCGGTGAACTGACCAACTACTGTCGGTACGACTGATCCCGAAGCACCGCGGGACGACTGCGGTCGCGGCAATTCCGCGGCTTGACGTGGTATCCTCACATCCTGAATCGAACAGTAGTGGCTCATTCTTCGATATTCGTCCGTTTCGATGGTCATCTGTCACGATTCTCGACGAGAGGGGTAGTTACCTGTGGTGACCCCGTCGAAGGAAGTATAATACACTACTCCTAACGACCTCCAATGAATCAGGACCGAGCGCTGGTCGCGAAGGTGTTCCCCGACCGCACCGTCGAATCGGTGTCGGCGTCGGACGCGGGGAACTCGAAGCGGACGGTCGCGGTCTGGTTCGAGAACCACGACCCCGTCGTCCTGCAGTACTCCACGGAGACGTCGCTCAGGACGGAGGGCGAGTTGGCCCGTGCCATCAGGGAGCGGACCGACGTCCCGGTGCCCCGCGTCGTCGAGATCGGTGCGCACGGGGACAGCAGCTACGTGGTCAGCGAACTGGCCCCCGGCGAGAACCTCCACAGTCGGTTCGCGGGACTGGACCGACCGACACAGCTGCGGATCTCGCGGGGTTTCGGGCGATATCTGGCCGAGATCCACGACGCGTTCGCGTTCGACGGCGTCGGACCGGTGGTCGCCGCGTCGACCGATACCGGAACGCGGTTCCGGACGGTCAAACCGGTTGCGTTCGACACCTGGTTCCGGCGCTACGCGCAGGCGGGTATCGATGCATTGCCCGAACAGTTCGACGAGGTCCGCGAACCACTCGAAGACGCGGTCGCGTCGACCCCCGGCGGTACCCTCGGTGACCCGGTCCTCTATCCCTGGGACCTCCGCCCGGGGAACGCACTCGAAATGGACGGGGAGCTCTCGGCGGTCCTCGACTGGGGTGACCCCCTCGCGGCGCCGCCCGGACTCGCCGTCGCCAAGGCGGACTACCTGCTGACTGACTGGTACGTGGCCGACGCCGAACCCCTCCAGTCCGCGTTCCGCGACGGATACGAGTCGGTTCGCGAGTACCCGACCGTCCCGCCGGTCTTCCGGCTCGTCGCGGTCCTCCGGTCCGCGGTCGACTCGCACGGTGTCGTCACCCGACCCCGCTATCCGGAGTGGACCGGCGAGAAGGCAGTCCAGTTCCACCTCGACCGGTTGCAGGAACTCCTGCTCGTCAGCAATCACGCCTGAACGCGTTCAGTCAGCAGCCTGTACACGTTCGTCCGCGGGGGTTCGGTCACCAGTTCGCCCTTGTTCGTTCTCGTCAGCCGACACGGATCCGCATTTTCGGACAGTTTCGACCAGTCTCTGGTGGTTCGAGTGTCAGCGAGGAACGAGCAGCGACGGCCCGGCCGCCGCACAATATATATATGATGGATGAATTGTGTTCAGCAATGGGCCGAATATTACTACTCCGACACGGGGAAACGGACTGGAACCGGGTCGACCGGATCCAGGGCTGGGGCGACATCTCACTCAACGACCGCGGTCGGAAGCAGGCGCGTGCGGCGGCACAGTTTCTCGCGGACCGGTATCCTGACATCGACCGGATCGTCTCCTCGGACCTCCCGCGGGCGGCCGAGACCGCAGAGGCTGTCGTCTCGACGCCGACGTTCGAAGAGCACGATATCGAACACGACCCGCAGTGGCGCGAACGCGATTTCGGCGTCTACCAGGGACACAGGGGGGACTGTTTCTTCGAAGAGAACCCCGAGTTCGCCGTCATCGACGGACTGGAGGGTGCGAAGCACAACGTCCCGGAAGAGGGCGAGAGCTTCGTCGAGTTCCGCGAGCGCGTGCTGGAGGGCTGGTCGGAGGTCCGTACTGGTGAGGAGACGGTCCTGCTGGTCACCCACAGCGGGGCTATCAGGACCGTCATCGCCGCCATCGAGGGGGTCGGCATCGAGCACGCGCTCCTCGAGTACGACGTCGAAAACGGGAGCATCACCGAAGTCACCGCCCAAGACCAGGTGCGACTCGAGACCGTCAACCGCGTCGGCCACCTCTCGCCGGTCCAGTAGTCCGGTCGGCCGTCGTCGGTCGTCGTGTGACCAGTCGTCGTGTGACCAGTCGTCGTGTGACCAGTCGTCGTGTGGCCGTCGGTCCCCGCCGCCGTGGTCGCCAGTGTGCACACAACTGTTTTGTGCGATTCGTCCGTCTCCCGCGTATGGAGACCGTTCCGTCGTTCGAGCGTTTCGCGAGTCGTGACTGGCTCGACAGCGACACCGACCCCGACGGCCGCGTGCGGTTCGCGCTGGTCGGACTGGGGTCGTTCACGCGCGAGTGGATCGTTCCCGCAGTCGAGGAGTCGGCCTACGCCGAGACGACCTGTCTCGTCAGCGGCGACGCCGCGAAGGCCGACCGTATCGCCGCCGAGCACGACGTCGAGGTGGCCGTTACCTACGACGAGTTCCTGGACGGGGCTGCAGACCACTCGTACGACGCCGTGTACGTCGCGACGCCCAACGCCCTGCACCTGCCCTACGCGGAACACGCCGCCGCACACGGCAAGCACGTCCTCTGTGAGAAACCGATGGAGGCCACGGCCGACCGGGCCCGTGCGATGGTCGAGACGTGTGCCGACGCCGGCGTGACGCTGATGGTGGCCTATCGCCTCCAGTTCAGCCCGGTCGCCCGGTGGGTACGCCACCTCGTCCGCGAGGGACACCTCGGGACGCCGGTCCACGTCCGGGGTGCGATGTCACAGGACATCTTCGAGATGGTCTCGCCCGACCCGGACCAGTGGCGCCTCGACCCGGAGCTGTCGGGCGGTGCCGCCCTCGCCGACCTCGGACTCTACCCGCTGAACACGACGCGGTTCCTGCTGGACGCCGACCCGGCGGGGGTCACCGCGCAGGTGAGCAACCGCCACGAGGCGTTCTCGGGCGTCGACGAGACGATCGCGTTCACCGTCACGTACGACGACGGGACGGTGGGTGCCTACGCCGCGAGCCAGCGGGCGAGTATCGACAGCCACCTCCACGTCACCGGGACCGGGGGGACGGTCCGGCTCGAACCGAGTTTCTTCGGCGAGGTCACGGCGACCGTCCGGACCGACGAGGGGACGGTGACCGTCGACACGGGCGAGGAAAACGAGATGCTCGAGGAGTTCGACTACTTCGCGAGCCGCGTGCTCACCGACGAAGGGGTACACCCGGACGGCGAACACGGCCTCGTCGACATGGAGACGATCGGCCGACTGTACGCCGACGCCGGACTCGACCTGGGGTGACCGTTTCCAGTCGACGCCCCGCTAGCCGGTGCCGAACTGGGAGTGACCGCGAGCGCGATTCGAACGGCTGGAGAAGACCGTGCGCCGGTCCCACGCCGTGATCAGGGAGCGACCCGTTCCTCGGGCCGTATCGCCTCGCCAGTTTCGGCGTCGAACAGGTAGATGTCCTCCCGGTCGACGGCGACAGTGACCGTCTCGTCCGGCGACGGCCGAACCGACACTGGCGCTCTGGCCGTGATGTCGGTCCCGTCGGCGCTGAGAAACAGGAAGTTCCCGTTGCCCTGGTACTCGACTTCCCGGACCGCGACCTCGAGTGTGACGTCGCCCGACCCGCCGACGGCGATGTCCTCCGGCCGGATGCCGACCACGACAGACGAGGGCGAGCCGTCGACGCTGGCCGCGGGGATCGTCGCCAGGTCCTGGCCGAGAAACCGGACGGTGAACCCGTCGCCGTCCGTCGAGAGCGGGGGTTCGACGGTGTTCATCGACGGACTGCCGAGGAACTCGCCGACGAACCGGTTCGCCGGCTCCCTGTAGGCGGTGTCGGGGTCCGCGAGCTGTTGCAGGCGCCCGTCGCGCATGATCGCGATCCGGTCCGACATCGTCATCGCCTCTTTCTGGTCGTGGGTGACGTAGATCGTCGTGATGTCGAGCGTGCGGTGGATCCGCTGGAGTTCGCGACGCATCTCCGCCCGGAGCTTGGCGTCGAGGTTCGAGAGTGGCTCGTCCAGCAGGAACACGTCGGGTTCGCGGACGATCGCTCGCCCCAGCGCGATGCGCTGTTTCTGGCCGCCGGACATCTCGTCGGGCGTATCGTCGAGGATGTCGGTGATCTCGAGCAACTCGGCCATCTCGGTGACGCGCTCGTCGCGCTCTGCCTTCGACATACCGCCGGCGTGTTTCAGCCCGTAGCCCATGTTCTCGCGCCCGGTCATGCTCGGGTACAGGGCGTAGTTCTGGAACACCATCGCCACGTCGCGTTCGGCCGGTGCCAGTTCCTGGACCTCGCGGTCGTCGAAGCGGATCTGCCCCTCGGTGACCGTCTCGAGGCCGGCGACCATCCGCAGGGTCGTCGTCTTCCCACAGCCCGACGGGCCGACGATGACCGCGAACTCGCCCTCGTCGATCGTCATGTCGACGTCGTCGACGGCCCGTTCGGTCCCCTGTGCGTCGTCGTAGACTTTCGAGACCGAGTCGAGCGTGACTCGCACCATCAGAGTCGCCTCCCGTCACCGTCGAACGCGAGTATCGTCTCGGCGTCGAACTGTATCTCCACCGGGTCCCCCGGTTCGCCTTCGAGGTCCGGAGACTGGAGGGCGAAGCGGCGTCCGTTCCGTTCGAGCGTCGCCTCGTAGGTGTGCCCGAGCGGTTCGATCACGTCGAGTTCGAAGGTCACCGGGTCGGTGAATCGCCCGTCGGACGGCTGTTTCCCGGCGACGAACGCGTCCTCGGGGCGGACGCCGATCCGGGCCGTCTCACGGGGGACGTCGATCCCGATCTCGCCCAGCGAGACCTCGCCGCCGAAGAGCCCGCCCTCGCCGACGTCGAGGAAGTTGATCGAGGGCTCGCCGAGGAACTCCGCTACGAACTCGTTGTCGGGTTCGGTGTACACCTCCTCGGGCGTCCCGACCTGTTCGATCCTGCCGTCGTTCATGATGACGACCCTGTCGGCGATCGACAGGGCCTCCTCCTGGTCGTGGGTGACGTACACCGTCGTCGTCCCGAGGCGGCGCTGCAGCGAGTGCAACTGCGCCCGGGTCTGGACCCTGAGTTCGGCGTCGAGGTTCGAGAGCGGTTCGTCCAGCAGGAACACCCGCGGTTCGCGGATGATCGTCCGGCCGACCGCCACGCGCTGGCGCTGGCCGCCCGACAGCTGGTCGGGGTCTTTCTCCAGGAGGTCGGTGATCTCGAGCATCTCGGCGACCTCCTCGATCTTCTGTTCTTTCTCCTCGGTGGTCAGGTCCGTCTTCCCGAGCGGGAAGGCGAGGTTCCCCCTGACGGTCTTGTGGGGGTACAGCGCGTAGCTCTGGAACACCATCGAGATGTCGCGGTTCTGCGGGAGCGTCTGGGTGACGTCCTCGGAGCCGATCCTGATCGACCCGTCGGTGACCGTCTCGAGGCCGGCGATCATCCGCAGGGTCGTCGTCTTCCCACAGCCCGAGGGGCCGAGCAACACGAGCAGTTCGCCCGGTTCGACCTCGAGTGAGATCTCGTCGACCGCGATCAGGTCGTCGAAGTGTTTCGTGACCGAGTCCAGCCGGATCCGCTCGCCGGCCGCGCCCTCGATCGACGTGCTGACCTCGCCCGTGGAGTCGTCTGTCCGTGCCATGTCAGTCCATGTTCCCGAAGCTGAGTCCTTCCACGAGGTACTTCTGGAGGTACAGGAAGATGAGCAACACCGGGATCGTCGTCACGACCGACGCTGCCATCACGTCCCCCCAGACGTTCTGGAAGGCGTACTGCAACTGTTCGATGCCGATCGGTAGCGTGTAGAGGCTCTGGTCCCGGAGGATGACGCTGGCGTAGAGGTACTCGTTCCACGACAGGAGGAACGCGTACATGTACGTCGCGACGATCGCAGGTTTGCTCATCGGGAGGGTGATCCGGACGATCACCTCGAGGCGCGAGTAGCCGTCCATCAGCCCGGCCTCTTCGATCTCCCGGGGGACCGACCGGAAGTAGTTGCCCAGCAGGTACAGTCCCAGGGGGATCACGAAGATGAAGTGCGTCACGATGATCCCCAGTCTGGTGTTGACGAGTTTCGCCCAGACGATGATCTGGAAGATCGGGATCACCAGCAAGATTCCCGCGAACATGTAGTTCACGAGCACACCCCGGGAGAACACCCACCGGCCGGGGTACTCCAGGCGTGCGAAACTGTAGGCCCCGAAGATCGAGAACGCGAGTCCCAGCGCCGCCGACACCGTCCCGATGAACAGGCTGTTGAGGAAGTACTGCACGAACGGGACCGATTCCGCCCCGAACAGCGCCTCGTAGTTCTCCAGCGTGAGGTCTGCGAGGGCCGGGATCGCCTGTGGAACCCGGGAGTACAGCCAGGATTCCGGGACGAGGCTCGTGACGCCCATGTAGTAAAACGGGAACACCGACACGAACCCGACGACCCCGAGCGTGAGGTAGAACAGGGCCCGTTCCCACAGCGGTGCCTCGATCGACTGGCGGCGGAACCGCCGGCTCAGTCCGCCGAGTGCCTCCGTCGCCGAAGTGATGAGTTTCAGTATCATGTTACCAGTCCAGGATGTACCGGACGTAGACGAGAACGAGCGCGAACAGCGCTATCACCATCAGGTTCGCGACCGCCGCAGCGAAGCCCTGGTTGGGCGGGATCGTGTTGAACCCCTTCACGTAGACGAACGTCCCGAGGATCGGGACGTTGTTCCCGACGAACAGCCACACGTCGGTGAACACGTTGAAGTTCCAGATCCACCGCAGCAGGAACACCGCCGCGAGGACGAACTTCAGTTCCGGCAGCGTGATGTCCTTGAACCGGGCGAACCGGCCGGCGCCGTCGATCTTCGCCGCCTCGTACAACTCCTCGGGGATCGACCGGACGCGCGCCAGGATGAGCAGGAACGCGAAGGGGAAGTACCGCCAGGTGTCGAAGATGATCACCATCTCCATCGTCTGGCGGATGTTCTCTCCTGGAGAGTAGATCCCGAGGACGTCCTGCAGCAAGTGCGGGACGATCCCGTAGGTCGGCTGCAACAGCCACCGCCAGGTGAACGCCACGGCGATCAGGGGTGCGATGTAGGGCAACAGTACCAGCCCGCGCATGACCCCGTCGCCGCGGAACTTGTTGCGGAACAGCAGCGCCACGCCCAGCCCCAGCGCCGTGGCACCGACGTCACTGAAGAAGGTGAACACGAGCGTGTTCTGGGCGGCCTGCCAGAACTCCGGGTCGGTCAACAGCGCCTCGTAGTTCGCCAGCCCGACCCACTCGGGGGACTCGGTCGGGTCGAGGGGGACCTCGGTGAAGCTGAGGTAGACGTTGTACGCCACGGGATAGATCAGCGACGCCCCGACGAGGAGTATCGAGGGGAGGATCAGCCCGTACCCCAGCAGCGTCTCTTTCTGTTCGATGGTGTACTCCCGGTCGAAGACCGACCAGCTCGTGACCCACCGCCGGATTGATGTTGACATCGATGGTGAACTGACTCGTGATTGCTATCGAGGTGACGTAAACGCTTCGGCCGTCAGCAGCGTCAGTTGATTATGTCGCGCATCTCGTCGGCCGTCTCGCTGGCGACCGTGCTGGCGTCGTCGCCGTCGATGACACGGCGGATGGCGTCGGTGATGACGAAGTTGCCAGTGATGTCCCCGATCTGGGGGAACACCTGGTCGCCCCGGCGGCCGAACCGTTCCATGTTCTCGATGGCGTTCGGGATGGTCTCCTCGAGCCACTCCTCGCGGTACTTCTGGATGGTCTCCTGGTTGCGGTAGGCCTCGCTGTTCCAGACGTCCGGCCGCGTCGGGTTGAACAGCGCCACCTGGAGGTGCGAGAACGTGACGTACGGACTGTCGACCCCGCCCTCGGTGCTGTGCATGTGCTCCTGGAACGACCGGGAGGCGCGGCGGGACCCGTCGTCGACCTCGAACGTCGTCGTCGAGACGACCTCGCCGAACGTCACCTCCTTCTCGGGGCCGTCGATCAGCGGCACGAACCCGAAGTAGTCCAGGTCTTCGGTCGTCTCGGCGTTGAACGCCGCCTCGAAGTAGAGGCTGATGATGTTACTGCCGTAGAGGTACACCTGCCGGTCGCCCCAGATGGGTCCGACGTCGCCCGACCCCATCTCACCCGGCGGGTTGTACTGGCGGCACATCCGCCCGTAGAACTCCAGCGCCTCGACCATCGGTTCCTGGTCGAAGACGATGCTGCCGTCCTCGCCGAAGACGTGAGCGTCGTTCGAGAGAGCGAAGGGCTGGAACGACTGCAACGTGAACTGACTCTGGTCCGAGGCCAGCAGACAGCCGTACTGGTTGTTGTCGGGGTCGTGGGACGCTTCCGCGAAGGTCTCGAAGTTCTCCCAGGTGTTGGGTACCGGGAGGTCCTGCTCTTGCCGGTAGGCCTCGCTGTACCCCAGGATCTGCGTCCAGACGTACAGCGGGACGCCGAGGTAGTTGCCCTGGCCGTCGCTGACGAACCGGAGGACGCTGTCGTAGAAGCTATCCTCGCCGATGTTCTGGACGACCTGTGTCGGGTCCTGCCGCGAGATGACGCCCCGGCCACTGAACAGCGCGCGGTTCGACAGCTCGGCGGTGGACGGCAGCGTCCCCGTGGCGGCCGCGCTGCCGATCTCCGTCGGCAGGTCGGCCTCCGCGATGGCTCGCTGTCGCAGGTCGACACCGGTCTCGTCTTCCCACGGGGCGGCGATCTCGTCGATCGCAGTCCGGCGCTCCTCGTTCGTCTCGAAGTGGAGGAACGTCATCTCGCTCGGGAGCTCGGCCATCGGAGTCGACGTCGCGGTGTCGGTCGGCGTATCGCCGCCGTCGCCACCGTCACTGCCGTCGCCGCCGTCCATGGGGGTGTCGGTCGGCGTATCGCCGCCGTCGCCGCCATCGCCGCCGTCGCCGCCATCGCCACCGTCGCCGCCGTCGCCGTTACCACCACACCCAGCTAACCCCGCCGCGAGGGCGAGCGTGCTACCGTGAAGTAGTCGCCGTCGAGTGAGCGGGGTCAACGAACTGTCTGGATCGTCTGCCATACGCGTGAGGATTGCTACCATGCATATAAAACTTGGCTAATTTGCCAGGCGAAGGATACGGTAGAGTATGAGTGTCCTTATGTACGTTTCTCTGTCACGATCGTGCGGGTTTTCGGCTGTCTTTCCGCGTGAAATCGATAATCGAGCGGTTTCCGGACCGAGTCTCGGACCGAGCTGTTTCCGGACCGAGTCTCGGACCGAGCGGTTTTCCGACCGGGTTCGGGGCGGGGCCACCGGACTCGGTCTCCGAAGAGTCTCCACGACCGGGGTTTCGGTCCTGCGAACCGAGCAGGTCGTGTTTCGTCGGGTGTAGCCAACAGTTTAGCTCGTGGTTCGCCGGATGTGGACAACGGTTGAGCGCGTGGACAACGGTTAATTGCCTCGCTTGCCCACGTGGGTGTGTGACGCAGTTACCATCCCGGATCCCGTCTCCCTCCAGCGCGGACATCCGTGAACTGTCCGACCGCTACCACCTCGACCTGGACGACGAAGAGGTCGAGGCGTATCGAGATCTCGTCGACGAACACCTGGCCGTCCTCGAGGCGCTCGACGCGTCGCGAGAACCCCGCGAGGAGTACCGACACACAGACCGCGACCCGGGCTCCCGCCCGGACGCGAGCGCTGACCCGCACAACGCGATCGTGCGCCGCTGTCACGTTCCGGGGGCCGAGACGGGCCCGCTGAGCGGGTACACGGTCGGCGTCAAAGACAACGTCTCCGTCGCCGGCGTGCCGATGACGTGTGGCACGCCAGTGCTCGAGGGGTACGTCCCCGTGTCGGACGCGTTCGTCGTCAGCCAATTGCTCGATGCTGGCGCGACGGTCACCGCCAAGACGAACATGGACGAGATGGCAGTGTCGGGGACCGGTGAACTCGGACTCGGCGGGCCCGTTTGCAACCCACACAGCGAGACCCACCTCGCGGGCGGGTCCTCGGGTGGCTCGGCGGTGGCGGTCGTCACCGGCGACGTCGACGTCGCCATCGGGACCGACCAGGCAGGGTCCGTGCGGGTCCCCGCCGCGTGGTGTGGCTGTGTCGGGCTGAAGCCGACACACGGCCTGGTCTCCTATCGGGGGATCGCCCCGCTGGGCCACTCCTTCGACCACGTCGGGCCGATGGCCCGGACCGTCGCCGACACCGCCCGGACGCTCGAGGCGATCGTCGGGACGGACCCGCTGGACCCCCGACAGGAAGACGTCGAACCCGGGAACTACCTGGCCGCGACCGACGACGCGGACGCCGAGGGGCTCTCGGTCGGTGTGCTCGCCGAGGGATTCGACAGCGAGTTCGCCGACCCGGCGGTCGGCGAGTGTGTGAGAGACGCCGTGGCCGCGACGGGCGCCACGTCCCGGGTCGTCTCCGTCCCCTTCCACGACGAGGCCTTGCCGATCGCGCTCACGATCCAGTTCCACGACATCGCTACGATGTGGGAGAGCGAAGGCACGGGGAAGTTCGTCGGCGGGGCGGCCGACAGCCACTTCGCGAAGACGTTCGCGAAAGCGCGGCGCGCCAGCGGCGACGAGTTCGCACCGACGGTCAAGCAACTCTTCCTCATGGGCGGCTACCTCCAGACGGCGCTCCAGAGCCGCTACTACAATCTCGCGCGGAATCTCCGCCGTGACCTCCGGGCCTCGTACGACGACGCGCTGGCGTCGGTCGACCTGCTGGCGATGCCGACGACGCCGATGACCGCCTTCGAGCGCACGACTATCGAGTCCGACCCCGAACTCGTCGAGCGCGCACAGGGCAAAGACGGCCGCGGACGGAACACGATGCCGTTCAACATGACCGGACACCCCGCCGTCTCGGTCCCCTGCGGGACGGTCGACGGCCTCCCCGTCGGGCTGATGCTGGTCGGGCGCCCCTTCGAGGAGGAGACGCTGCTCCGCGGGGCCGCGGCGGTCGAGCGCGCAGTCGACTCGGCCCCAGCCCTCCCCGTCGACAGCTGACTTCTGGACGGAACACGCGGCATTCACTTCCTCTGACCGGCCGCCCCGAATCACCTACAGGAATAAGTAGGCGCCGGACTGTATTCCGATCGAATGGTGGACTATCTGATCGAGGGCGGGACCGTCGTGACCCAGAACGCCGAGCGAGAGTGGTTCCGCGACGGTGCGGTCGCGGTCGAGGACGGGGTAATCGCGGCCGTCGGCCCCGTGGCGCGACTCCGGCAGGCGGTCGACGCCGACGAGACGGTCGACGCGAGTGGCTCCCTCGTCCTCCCGGGGTTCGTCGACGCGCACGTCCACGTCTCGGACATCCTGTTGCGCGGGTACACTGGCGAGGACCGCGGCCTGTTCGACTGGCTTCACAACGTCAAGTCACCCGGCGTCGCCGCGATGTCCGTCGAAGACCACCGGATCGCGGCGGCGCTGTTTTGCTCTGAAGCGCTCCAGGCGGGGGTCACGACGTTCGTCGAGAACGACCTTGATCCTGTCTGGAGCACCGAGACCGCACAGAGGAAACTCGACACCTACGAGACAGCAGGGGTCAGGGTGGTCTACGGTCGGGGTATCGTCGACGTGGCGCCCAGCGAGGAGTTCGAGACGCTCAAGCGGAACAAGGAACGACGTGAACCGGATGTCGACCACGTCCCGGTGACGGACCCGCCTGCGCTCGACGCGCAACTCGAGAGTACCGAATCGCTCGTCGAGGCGGTCGAAGACGTCGACCGGCAGTCCGTGTGGCCGGCGCCCGGCATCGTCGAGGGCGTGAGTCCGGCGGCGCTCCAGCGCTCCGTGGCACTCGCCGAGAAGTACGACGTGATGACGACCACACACGCTTCGGAGTCCAGACTCCAGGAGAACCGCACGACGTCGGTCGTCGAGTACCTCGACGACGTCGGCTACCTCGGCGAGCGAACACTGCTAGGACACTGCGTCCACGTCTCCGACCGGGACGTCCGACTGCTCGCGGAGACCGGGACCCGGGTGACACACAATCTGCTGACGAACCTCAGACTGGGATCGGGGATCGCGCCGCTCCGGGAGCTACGAACCCGGGGCGTGCCGGTCGGTATCGGGACCGACAACGCGACGCTCAACGACACCGTCGACCCGCTCACCGACGCCCGGTACGCCGCCCTCCTCCACAAGGGGTACAACGAGGATCCTGGTTCCGTCACCGCACAGGACGCGCTCGACATGATCACTATCGAGGCGGCACGGGCGATCGGCCGCGGAGACGAACTCGGCTCCATCGAGACGGGCAAGCGAGCAGACCTCGTCCTGGTCGACACGGAACGCCCGCACCTGACCCCGTCGCCGGACCCCGTCGATGCCGCTGTGTACGGCGCCCACGGGTCCGACGTCGACGCCGTGTTCTGTGACGGCGAGCTGGTCGTCGCGGACGGGACGGTCCGCACGCTCCAGTCCACGCACCCGGACCTGCTGGAGTCCGCGACCGACGCGGCGGCCGACCTCGTCGAACGGACCGGCATCGAGACGACGAGAGACCACTGATCGTCGGAGAGTGCCGTCGCCACCCAGTATTGGCTGGACCGGTTAGACCGCCGACCCCGGGTCGGCCCCGATACTTATGCTCCAGGCGCGCAGAGACCGAGACACGCGTGGAGATCACCGAAATCACCCAGCACAGGCTCCGGCACGAACTGCCCGCGCCCTTCGACCCCTCGTGGGTTCCGGGCGGCGAACAGACCGACCTCACCACGGACCTCTTCGAGGTCCACACCGACGAGGGGGTCACGGGCGTGACGGCGATGCCGTCGTTCCCGGGCGGACTCGACCTCGAACCGGTCTTCGAGGACCAGCTCGTCGGCGAGGACCCCCACAACGTCGAGCGGATCCTGCAGTTCCTGGAGACGGTCGAGTTCCTGGGGGCTGACGCCTGGTACATGGAGGTGGCCCTCTGGGACATCATCGGCAAGGACGCTGGGAAACCGGTGTACGAGCTACTGGGAGGCGACGACGACCCGATCGCCGCCTACGCCAGTACGGGGACCATAAAACCGGTCGAAGAGCGTCTCGATTACGTCCGCGACCGCGTCGAGGAGGGGTTCCAGGCGGTCAAACTCAGGTTCGGGTCGGACGACGTCGAGACGGACCTCGCGGTCGCTCGCGCCGTCCGCGAGGAGTTCCCGGACCTGACGCTGATGGTCGACGCCAACAACGGGTGGAGCATGCGCCTGGCCGGCGAGGTCGGCGACACGTGGTCCCTGCCCGAGGCCAGACAGGTCGCGGCCGAACTGGAGTCCATCGGCGACGTCGCGTGGCTCGAAGAGCCCCTGCCCCAGCACGACTACCAGCGGCTCGCGGAGCTCCGCGAGAGCACCTCGATAGCCATCGCGGGCGGCGAGTCGACCGGGGGTCTCACGCCCTTCAGGGACTACGTCGACCACCGTGCGCTGGACGTCCTCCAGCCCGACGCCATCTTCGCGACGGGCATCCTGAACGGCAAGAAAGTCGCGGGGATGGCCGAGGCCTTCGGGCTGGAGTTCGCCCCGCACACGTGGTCGAACGGGGTCGGACTCGCCGCCAACCTCCACCTCATCGCCGCGACCCACGCCGAGTGGTGTGAGTACCCTTACGAACCGCCGGGGTTCGTCCCAGCCGAGCGCGACCACCTGCTCGAAGACCCGATCCTCGTCGAGGACGGCTACCTGACCCCACCCGACGGTCCCGGCCTCGGCCTCGACATCGACTGGGACGCGGTCGAAGACGCCAAAATATAGCCGGCTAGTGGGTCCGGTACCCGGTCGTGATGCCGTCGTTTTCCCTCTCTCAACGCCCGTCGAGCCACGCCTGGCGCCAGTCCTCCGTCGACTCGGTCTGGTTGAACGTGTAGAGTCGCAGTCTCCGGATGTCGTACAGCGGGTCGCTTCTCGCCGCAGCGAGCGTGGGGAGCATGTCGTCGGGCTTGTATCGCCCGCCGGACCCGACGAGTTCACGGAGGAACGTGAAGACGCCGGCGGTCTTGCTGATGAACTCGAGCGGACTCGCGATACCCCACCGCCTCGCCAGGGACATCAGCCGCCGGTACTCCATGACGCCCGGGATACCGACCTCGACCGGCAGGTCGATCCCCCGGTCCCGGACCCCCTCGATCCAGTCGACGATGGCCGTCGCGTCGAAACACAGTTGCGTGACGAGATACGTCGCGTGGGGGACTTTCTCCCGCATCGCCGCCGCGAGCGTCTCGTCGTCGATCACGTCGTGTCCCGTCGGATACCCGCCGATGCCCACTTCCTCGAACTCGTAGCCCAGATCTTCGAGTGCGACGAGCAGGTCGTGTGCGGACGCGAACTCGCCGACCGGCTCGTCGCGGTCGCCCCCGGGAACGAAGATATCGGTGACCCCGGCCTCGCGCAACCGCCCGGCGATCTCGTCGAGTTCGTCGGTGTCCTCGACGAACCGGGCCGCGACGTGCGGGACCACTTCGTAGCCCAGCTCTCGGGCCTGGACGGTCCGCTCGACGGTCGGCTCCATCCCGAGATGGGGCGTGAGGACGACCGCCAGCCGCGCCCCGCCCGGGAGGTGCGAGAGCGCCTCGTCGAAGTCGTCGGTCGGGAGCAGGTCGAACGTGACGTCGGAGAGACAGGATCCGATCGCTGCACTGTCGACGTCCGACTGCGTCGCCCCAGACATGTGCTATGGCAAGGCGATTGTCTACAAATAACTATGGGTCACCACCGATACTGCCGGGCACGCGAGGCGGATCCCCGGGATCGACGTCCTCGACCCCGAGGTCCGCCTCGCCCCACCCGGTCGCCGCGTAGTCCTCGCCGGTGACGCTGGAGGCGATGGTGATCAGTGAGTCTATGACCGGCGTCTCGGCGCCGGCCACGCGAGCCAGCGTTCGCATCGGGACGAGGCCGAACGGGACGTCCTCGTGGAAATAGCGGTGGTCGACGGACGACGGCGCGCGTATCTCCTTGTTCGGTTCGCTCTCGCGGAGGACGCGCAGGAACGACCCGCTCTCGCCCGCAGCCGCCGTCGTCGAGCCGATATCGGCGAACAGTTCGGGGAACGGGTCGACGTCGAGCCCCCAGGCGTCGGCGACGGCCAGTCGCTCCTCGTCCAGGTCGGCCATGAGGTTCGCGACCGCCGGCGTCCCGGCGTCGTAGTAAAAACGGAAGTCCCCGCCCGTGTGTTCTATCCAGGCCGCAGCGAGGACGATACCGGGTGGGTGCAAGACGGCGTTGACGTTGCTCAGTGCGGTGTGGAGGACGTTCGGCACCCGCTCCAGGGACGGGTACAGCTCGCTGACGGGGCCGAAGGCGTCGTCGTCGGTCGCTGGCAGCGTCCCACACCGGACGTTCTCGACGAGCGAGGAGACGTGGACGTGGTCGTCGCTTCGCTTCCGGCAGATGTAGGTCAGCGTGTTCGTCTCCGCGAGGGGCGGGATCGACTCACAGCCCGCCTCGGCGAGTGCCCTCCGGACCGCCAGCGCACCGCCCGTTCCACCCGGGTTGAGCAGGACCGGGCGCGACCCGTCCACGTGGTCCGCGAGCTGGGCGGCCACGGCAGTCAGCGCGGTGGCCGGGAGACAGACCATGACCAGGTCCGCGCCGTCGAGCGCTTCACCCATGTCCGTGGTGACGACCGGGACGCTGGCAGTCCCCTCGCCGAGGACGCCGCTGTATCGGATGCTCTCGGCCTCCCTGACCGCCGCGATGGTCTCCGCGGAGCGGTTGTACAGCTGCGGACGATGGCCGAGCGTGGACAGGTGTGCCGCCGCCGCGAACCCGCCGTTTCCGCCTCCCAGGATGGCGATCGTTTTCATCGTCGGACTCTCACGCGTCCGGGTCGATGCTGTAGGTGTCGAGTTTCGCCTCGTCGACGTCGACGCCCAGTCCGGGCCCCTCCGGGACTAACACGTCGCCGTCCTCGTAGGTGAAGGGCTCGGTGACGATATCGTCCTCGTAGTAGACGCTCGCGATCTGGCCGTCGTAGGCTTCGGCCGGGCGGTTGACGGGCGTGACACTCGCCAGCCCGGCGATCGGGACGGCCGCACCCAGGTGGAGGTTCGCGGCGTTGCCGATCCCCATCTCGATCGACCCGCCGATGTCACAGCGCATCCCCACCGACTCCGCGACGACGCCGACTTCGCGGGCGCGGTACAGTCCCCCGGGCTTGGTCACGTACAGCGCGAACAGTTCGGCTGCACGGTGCTCGTCCAGCGAGAGGATGTCCTGTCTCGTCCAGGCGCCCTCGTCGGCCATGATCGGGACGTCCACCGCGCGAGCGACCTCGGCCATGTCCTCGACGTCCGCCACCGGCTGTTCCATGTAGGCGATGTCGTAGGCCTCCATCTCCCGGATGACGCTGATCGCCTCGCTGGGCAGTTCGTAGCCCTCGTTGGCGTCGACGCGGATCGTCACGTCCGGGCCGAGCGTCTCTCGCAACCGCCTGACGAGTTCGACGTCGCGGTCCCCGTCCAGTCCCGTCTTCACCTTGATCGTCTCGACCCCTTCCTCGACGGCCTGCTGGGCCTCCTTGACGGCGCGGTCCGGTTCCATGATCCCCAGGCTGTGGGCGATCGGGAGTCTGTCCCGGTGTTTTCCCCCGAGCAGTTCCGAGACCGGCACGCCGAGGTGTTTGCCCGCGAGGTCGTGGAGAGCGATGTCGACGGCGGCCTTGGCGTAGGGGTGTCCCTTGACCCGCTCGTCCATCTCGGCGTGGATCGGGCCGATATCGAGCGCCGACCGCCCCTCGACGACCGGGAACAGGTAGTCCTCGACGATGTGGCGGGCGGTCTTGGCCGTCTCGCCGTAGTACTGCATGTGGGTGCCGCCCCACGTCGCGATGGCGGGCGTTTCGCCCCACCCCACGAGGCCGTCGGCCGTCTCCAGCCTGACGATGAGGTGAGAGCCGATGGGGGTGTCCATCTTGCTGGCCCAGTTGTGGGTTCGCCGCGGCGGCAGCTTCACGAAGTAACACTCGATGTCGCTGATCTCCATGCACAGAGAGCAAACTCGGGGAACCTTAATAGTTGCCTGCCGGCCGCCCGTTCGGCGGACAGGACAGTCTCATCCCGTACGAACACGACAGTCTCACCCCGTACGATTAAGTGGCGGTCGTGCCTGTGTTCGGGCGAATGTTCGACGACGACGCCCCGCACATGTACGAGACAGACAGTTCTGGGGACTCGGCGGCGCTGGACGGCATCACCGCGGCGGTCGTGGGCGGTGACGGTCGGGAGGTCGAGTACCTCCGAGGGCTCAAAGAGAGCGGTGCCGAGGTCCGGGCCTGTGGCCTCCCCCCGGAAGCGGCCGAGGTGCTGGGTCACCCACAGGCCGAGGATCCGGAGACGGCCATCTCGGGTGCAGACGCCGTCTTCACGACCGTCGTTCACATCACCGAGGAGGGTGAACTGCACACGCCCGGGTGGGAAGGGACCGTCTACCAGGACGCGTTCTCGCACGTCGACCCCGGGAGCGTGCTGTACATCGGGACGAGCACGCCCGAGATCGACGGCTACGCCGAGGAGACCGGCTTCGACGTCGTCGAGTACGGCGACGACGACGAGCTGATGCACCTCCGGGCGCCGACGATCATCGAAGGCGTCCTCGGGATCACTATCGAGCACACGGACGTCTCTATCCACGACTCGCACTCGGTCGTCCTGGGCTTCGGACGGATGGGGTTCTCGATGACCCGGACCCTGGAGGCGCTTGGCGCACACACGACCGTCGTCGCACGTGACGGCGCACAGCTCTCCCGGGCGCGGGAACTGGGCGCACGTCCCGTCCACCTCGACAACCTCCCGGCGGCCGTCGGTAATGCGGACATGATTTTCAACACGATCCCAGTGACGGTTCTGTCCCGGGACGTCCTCGAAGGCGTCCCACGAGAGGCCTTTATCCTCGATCTGGCGAGCACGCCGGGCGGGACCGACTTCGACGCCGCCGAGGACCTCGGTATCGACGCGGTCCTGGCGCCGGGGCTCGGCGGCCGCGCACCGAAGACCGCCGGCCGCTACCAGTGGATGGGACTGCGACGGATGCTCCTCGACCGACTCGACCGGGACGACTGAGCGGTGAGGCGATCACGAGAGGACAGCGGGCGACATCCAGGAGGACAGCGGGTGACCGCCGGGAACGACGTGGAGTCGCCGGTCCCGCTTCAGCCGAACACGCGGAGTTCGTCGGGCGCGTCGGTGAGTTTCTCGTAGCCGTCGTCGGTGACCAGCACCTCGTCTTCGATGAGAAAGCCCCCGTGTCCGAGTTCGTTGTACGGCGGTTCGATACACAGGACCATCCCCGATTCGAGCGTGCCGCCGTCCGGGACGACCGTCGGCGGGTCGTAGATCTCAACGCCGATCCCGTGTCCGAGGTGGAACGGGTCGAACTCCGCGAGCGCGTCGACGCCGCTCGACTGCACGGCCGCGACCCCGGCGTCGTAGACGTCACCGGTGTCTACCCCGTCGCGGAGTTCGCCCAGCGCGGCCGAGAGCCCGTCGGAGAGCGCCTCGTAGGTCCGCTCGAAGGCGGGGTCTGCCGACCCGAAGGCGTACGTCCGCCCGACGTCCGAGCAGTAGTTGCGGTACGTACACCCCCCGTCCCAGCGGACGAGGTCACCCTCTTGGATCTCCCGGTCGCCGGGAAGCGGGTGTGTGTAGGCCGTCCGGTCGCCGAACCCGACCGTCAGGAACAGCGGTTCGCCCCCTTTCTCACAGACCCGTGCCCGGAAGTCGGCGGCGAGTTCGGCCTCCGTCGTCCCCGGTTCCAGTGCCGCCATCGCTTCCTGCATCGACGACTCGGTTATTTCGGCCGAGCGCCGGAGACACCGGATCTCCTCGTCGGTCTTGACCCGCCGGAGTTCGTGGAGATACTCCTGGGCACGGGGGAGTTCGTGGTCGGACAGTCGGTCGGTGAGTCGCGAGAACTCGTCGGGGGAAAAACCCTCGCGCTCGACGGCGACCTGCGGCCCGCCCGCGAGGTCCTCGACCGCGGCCGTCAGGGCCACTATCGGGTCGTCGTAGTCGCCGGACTCCTGGAGGGACAGGACCCGCTCGTCGGTTGCCGAGAGCGAGTCGCTGCTGTAGATGTTGGTCGCCCCGTACGGGTAGACCCCAGCGGGGTCTACGCCGTTGTCGAGGAGACTGCTCATCTCGCGGGCCGGCATGACCAGGTACGGGCCGCCGGCGTCGGCCGACCAGCAACTGAACGCCGCCTCGCCCAGTCCCTTGGTCGCCACGCAGTAGGTCCCCGCCGTGTAGTAGACGTTCTCGACGGTCGACGCCACGAGGAGGTCGATATCTGCCTCCTCCAGAAGCCGCTCCATCCGCTCGTTCGGAACCATCTCGGACGAAACGAGGACAGGCGGGGATAAAAATGGTCGGCCGCTGGGCACCCGTAGGTTCAAGGCTCCGACCCGAAAAGACGCAGTCGAGGTACCAGTACGATGCCAGTCGTCACAGTCGACATGTACGAGGGACGAACCACCGAACAGAAACAGGCACTCGTCGAGAGTATCACGGAGGCCATGGTCGAACACGCCGACGCGTCGCCCGACCACCTCCACGTCATCATCAACGACGTGCCCAAGGAGAACTGGGGCCGGGACGGGAAACTCGGGATCCACCGGGAGGACTGACGATGGCCGAGGACCACGGTTCGGTCTCGCACCTGCTCGTGCAGGCGACCGACCTCGAGGAACTGGTGACGTTCTACACCGACGTCGTCGGGTTCAGCGTCGCCGAACGGACCGACTTCGGCGACGGCCGACCGCTCGTGATACTCGAAGAGCGCATGGGGCTGACCGAACTCCCCGACGACCGCGCCGAGTCGGGACAGGCGGTCGAACACATCGCCTTCCAGGTGCCCGACATCGACGCGGTCGTCGACTCGCTCGAGACACACGACGTCCCCATCGACGACGGACCCAAACCCACGAGTTACGGGACGTCGGTGTATTTCTTCGACCCGGACGGTAACCGGATCGAGTGCCACGACTGATAGTGAGTGTTGTAGATTATTTCCGGATCGCGACGTCCTCGGTGGCGTCGCGTACCGGTAAATCACTACAACACTCATATGAGCGGCTACTCCGTTTCGGCGACCCCCTTCAGAACCGTCCCGCCGGAGAATCGCACCCTCCGATACGCTCTTTACACGGGCGAGCGACACACTGACACGAGAGGCGCCAACGAGCGTACACCATGTCAGACCTGTTAATTCAAGACGTCGACATCGCCGTCACGGTCGATCCCGAAGACAGCGTTCTCGAAGACACGTCGATCGTCGTCGACGACGGACGCATCGAGGACATCGGTCCGGCCGGAGAGATCGCCGACGAGTACCACGAACCGACTTTCGACCGCGTCCTCGACGGGAACGGGATGTTGCTCATGCCCGGCCTCGTCGACTCCCACTTTCACCTCTCGGAACACCTGAGTCGCGGCCTGTTCCCCGACAACATGTCCACCAGGCCGTGGGTGTTCAACTGGGCGAAACCATACTACTCGTCGGTCGACGAGGAAGCCGAACCGTGGAGCGTCCGCATGGCGTGTCTGGAGATGATAAAGACAGGTACGACCTGCTTCCTGGACATGGGTTCGCAAACCGACGCGGGCATCAGTGTGAAGACCGCCGCGGAGACGGGGATCCGGGGCGTCACCGGGCGTCACGCGGCCGACGTCGAACCCGACGAGATACCGCCGTACTGGTCCGAGGAGATGGTCGACCACCACTTCTTCGACGACGCCGACGAGGCCCTGGCGGCGCTCCGGGAGAGCGTCGAGACCTGGAACAACTACGCCGACGGCCGCATCCGGTGCTGGGCCAACATCGAGGGGAAAGAACCCTGCAGTCCCGAACTCCACAGGGGCGCGAGCGAACTGGCCGAGGAACTCGGCGTCGGGACCACCTACCACATCGCGTCGTCGATCGAGGAGGCCGAAGGGAGCCAGGAGAAATACGGGAAGTGGCCCGTCCAGCGGCTGGCGGACATCGGCGCACTCGGCCCGAACGTGGTCCTCGCCCACGTCGTCGCGCTCGAAGACCACGAGGTGGACCTGCTCGCCGAACACGACACGACCGTGGCGTTCTGTCCCGGCACGTCGTTCAAACTCGCGAAAGGTGCGGCGAACATCGGGAAGTACCCCGAGATGCTCGACGCCGGTGTCAACGTTTCGCTCGGGTGTGACGGGAACTCCGCCGCGGGTTCGGCCGACATGTTCAAGCAGATGTACATCGCGGCGGGGCTGTTCAAGGACGCGCGGATGAACCCGGAGCTGATCCCGGCCCGCAAGGCGGTGCGCATGGCGACGATCGACGGGGCCCGCGCGCTGCTGTGGGACGACGAGATCGGGTCCGTCGAGGTCGGCAAGCGGGCGGACATGATCATGCTCGACCTCGACGACCTGGAGTGGACGCCGTTCCACCGACCGATACAGACGCTGGTCTACTCCGCGAACGCGCACAACGTCGCACACTCCATCATCGACGGCGAGATCGTGATGGAAGACCGGGAGGTCACGACGATGGACGAGGCGAAAGTCAAAGAACAGGCACGCAAGCACGCGGTCAGGACCGCAGAGAAGTCCGGACTGTCCGACGCGGTCCCGACGACGACGACGCTGTACGACTAGTGGGTCCCCTGATACGGTCGGTTGTAAGCCATTTCCGGATTTCGCCGGACCACTCGGCGAAAGACTGGTAAATCGTCACAACCGACCGTATGACCTCGCCGGGGTCGTCCACGCGGTAGTATTTTATCGGATGAATTTCAAGGGTGCTGTATGAGTCGGCAAGCGGGTATTATAGGCACTGGTGGCGTCGCCGGTATGGGACTGCTGGGCGTCCACGACGAGGACGACATCGGGACGGAGCCGGTCGACGCCAGTCACGCGGGTGGCTACGCCGAGAGCGACGCGATCGACCTCGTCGCCGTCGCGGACATCGACGAGGAGAAACTCGAGCGGTTCGGCGAGGTCTGGGACATCCCCGCGGACAGGCAGTATCTCGGTCACGAGGCGATGCTCGAAGCCGAAGACCTCGACGTCGTCTCCGTCGCGACCCCGACCTATCTCCACCACGACCACGTCGTGGACGCGGTCCGGGTCGGCGACCCGGACGCGGTCTGGTGTGAGAAACCCATCGCGTCGAGTGTCACCGACGCGAGAGAGATGATCGACGACTGTGCGGAGACCGACACCGCACTCGTCGTGAATCACACGTCCCGGTTCACGGACAACATGAGCACCGTTCGCGAACACGTCAGCGACGGACTGATCGGTGACATTCAGTCGATAACCGGGCTGTTCCGGCGTGAACTGCTCCGCAACTCCACACACGTTCTCGACACGATGGTGTTCATGACGGGGTCCCGTGGCGAACACGTGAGTGGATATCTGAACGGCGAGAACGACGCGGTCGACGCGCTCGGTGCGAGCGAATCCGTCGACGACTCGGGCGGTGGCGGCCACATCGTCTTCGAGGACGGGACGTTCGCGACGGTCGACTGCACCGCCTCGCGCGAGGCGTCGACCTACGCGTACCACTTCCTCGGAACGGACGGTCGCATCGAGATCAATATCATCGACGGGTCCTGGCGGTACTGGGACCTGGAAGACGGGTACCACGTCGAACGGGAACTCCCGGGTGTGGAACCGGACCCCGACGAGTACGCCAAGGGATTCGCGAACGCCGTCGACCACATCGACGCGGTCCTCGCAGGCGACGAGCAGAACCGATCGAGCGGCGAAGCCGCCGTCCGTTCGCTGGAGATCATCGTCGGACTCTACGTCTCCGATTTCACCGGTGGGCGGGTGTCACTGCCCCTCGACCGACCGCTCGAGGACGTGACGATCAAGTCCTGGTGACGACCGCCGCGGCGGACGTGGCCACGATGTCGCCGCGGTCGACGTGGTCACGATGCCGTCGCGGCGGACGTGGCCGCGATGCCGTTCACCACGAGTAAACGTTATTGGATTTCAGACCAATTACGAGGTATGGAACAGGACTCGAAACAGGTCGAGGCGGTCAAGACGAGCGGGCGTGTGATCCACGCGCTCGCCGACCGAGGGCCGAGTGGCGTCACGGAACTCGCAGACGCCCTAGAGATGCCCAAGAGCACCGTCCACGTCCACCTGTCGACGCTCGTCGAACAGGGTCTGGTCCTCAACGAGGGTGGGACCTACCGGCTCTCGCTCCGGTTTCTCGAGATCGGCGGGAAAGTACGGTCGTACACGATCTTCGACCAGGCAAAGCGGGAAGTCGACGCAGTCGCGGACGACCTGAACGAACTGGTGAACCTGATGGTAGAGGAAGACGGCATGGGGGTGTACATCTACTCGGTACGCGGGAACGACGCAGTCGACCTCGACACGACCCCCGGACGACACTGTCCGCTCAACACGACAGCGCTCGGGAAGGCGATCCTGGCACACATGGACGAGGAACGGGTGCACGCGATCGTCGACAGATACGGACTCCCCGCCCGAACGGAGCGGACGATAACTGACCGGGCGGAGCTCTTCGACCGACTCGAGACCATCCGCGAACGGGGCTACGCGTACGACGACGAGGAGAACCTCCGGGGCGTGTCGTGTGTCGCGGTCCCGATCGTGGTCGAACGGGGCGTACTCGGCGCACTCAGCGCCTCCGGACCAGTCAGTCGGATGAAATCTACCGAGAGGATCTGTGAACGACTCCAGGACGCCGCGAACGTTATCGAAGTGAGCGTCGAATACAACTAGTTCACAGCTATCGAACGTCTCCCGATCGGATTACAATACTAGGACTGTAATGTACTCTGGGGCCTCTGTCCCTGGCCCACCCGTGTGGCCGCTCCGGTGTCAGAGTATTCGGTCGTACAGAGACCTCGGAATGAGTGTCCGTACCCGGTCCGAGAGGCGCTAGAGCGCGTATAACTCGCCGTTCGACACTGTTACACACCGTCGGTTCCCCGCCTCGTTCAGTCGTCGTCTCCGTTCACGTGGATTGAACGCAATCGAACACTCGTTGTGAAATACGATCAACTGGGAAACGAGCGGCCATCTATTGGATAAATAGGTCCATGTTCAGAAATATACTGGCGGTGGGGACCGTACTTCGTCGGAGTCCGTTCGGGTCTCTCCCAGGCCTCGAAGTACTTCGGTAGACGAGTACGTGGGCGTCCCGAACGCGTCGTGAACTGCACCGTGTCCCACGAACCCCGTTCACACGCGACAAACGGGTGACTGCGGATGTGTGGGCACGGCTGGTGTGCCTGTCACTGTCGGAACGGTGTCACCCGGCACGCGATCTCTTCCCCGGTTGAATTATGGTTCGGGTGTCCGAAGTCGGCACCGACGATGGCTATCGACATTCCCGAGAGATACGGGTTTCTCGTCAGCGGAACGGAGCAGCGACCGAACGACGACGTCACCGTCCGGGACCCGGCGACGAACGAACCGCTCGCGACAGTGCCGGAGGCCGGCGAGGGTGGCGTCGACCGGGCGCTCGAATCCTCGGTCGAGGCCGCCGGACAGTGGGCGGCGTACGACGGGGCCGAGCGGGGGCGGCTGCTCTCGGCGGTCGCCGACACGATCCGCGAGAACGCCGACCGGCTGGCGGCGGTCGAGACGAGAGAGGTCGGTCGCCCCCTGTCGGAGTCACACGCGAACGTCGCCGGTGCCGCCGACACCTTCGAGTACTACGCCGGACTCACCGACAAGATCGAGGGGCGACAGGTCCCGCTCGGGAGAGACGGCGACTACGTCGACTACACCCGCCGCGAGCCCTACGGCGTGACGGCACAGGTCGTCCCGTGGAACGCGTCGCTCGCGCTCGCGGCCCGCGGGTTCGCCCCCGCACTCGCGGCGGGAAACACGGTCGTCGCGAAGGCCCCGTCGAACGCGCCGCTCTCGTTGCTGGAACTCACGAAACTGGTCCACGACGCAGGGTTCCCCGACGGCGTGGTCAACACCGTGACCGGGACCGGGTCCGGAACGGGCGACCACCTGGTCCGCGACGGGCGGGTCGACTTCGTCGAGTTCACCGGGTCGACCGACACGGGGAAACGCGTCATGCGTGCAGCCGCCGAACACGTCACCGACCTGCACCTCGAACTCGGCGGGAAAGGGGCGAACATCGTCTTCGACGACGCGGACCTCGAAGGCGCCGTCGACAGCGTGGTCGCGACGTTCAACAACGCCGGGCAGATATGCTTCGCGCCGACCAGGGTCTTCGTCCAGTCCAGCGTGTACGACGAGTTCGTCGACCGGGCGGTCGACCGCGTCGAGGCGATGGCACTCGGCCCCGGGATCGAGGACCCCGACATGGGGCCGCTGATCACCCCCGAGGCCCGCGACCAGGTCGCCGAATTCGTCGAGACGGCACGTGAAGACGGGCGCGTCCTGACAGGCGGACACGTCCCCCGCGAAACCGGGAACTTCTACGCGCCGACGCTGATCGACGGCGTCACCGACGACGCCCCGGTTTCGTGTGAGGAGATCTTCGGCCCCGTCCTGACACTCTACGAGTTCGAGACAGCCAGTGAGGCCGTCGAACGAGCCAACGACACCAGATACGGCCTGTCGAATCTCGTCTGGACCTCGGACCTCTCGACCGCGCACACGGTCGCCGCCGGGCTCGAGAGCGGGACGGTCCAGGTGAACGACTACCCGGTGCTCTCACCGGCGGCCGTCTCCGGCGGCTACAAGGAGAGCGGGCTGGGACGGGCGAAGGGGCTGCAGGCCATCGAAGCGTTCACCCGGACGAAAAACGTCGCCATCTCGCTGGACGACTTCACGGAGTGACTGGACAGTTGGGGCCTGGAAACCCGTCCCGCCCGCTCAGCGAAACGTCAGGCCGCCGTCCGGGTGGAGCGTGCTCCCGGTGATGAACGAGGCCTTCTCGCTGGCGAGGAACTCGACGCTGTCGACGACGTCCTCCGGCTGGCCGTTGTAGGGGAGACACTGGTGGTCGGTGATACCCTCGAGATACGCCTCGTCGAGTTGCTTGCTCGCCTCCGACGTGACCAGTCCCGGGGCGATCGCGTTGACCCTGACGTTGTCCTCACCCACCTCCGTGGCGATGGCGCGTGTCATCGCCGGGAGCGCCCCCTTCGACGTGACGTAGTGGGGGTAGCCGGTGATGCCACCGTAGATGACCGCCGAGGAGATGTTGACGACGCTCCCGTGGCCCTGTTCGGTCATGTACGGGATGATCTCCTGACAGCAGATGAACACGCCGGTGGTGTTGACGTCGAGCACCTCCCGCCACTCGTCGACCGGTATCTCGTCGAAACTCCGGTCGCGTTCGGTGACCAGCGGCGCGTAGATGGCCGCGTTGTTGACGAGGACGTCGATAGAACCGAACTCCTCGATCGCTCGCTCGCCGAGGGCAGCGACTTCCTCCGGTTCGGTCACGTCCGTCTCGACGCCGATCGATTCTGTGTCGAGTTCGTCGGCTGTCTCCCCGGGAGCGGCGACGTCCGCCACGACGACGTGTGCCCCTTCCGAGGCGAACCGATGTGCGATCTGTTCACCGATACCGTTGGCACCACCCGTGACGATCACTGTTTCGTCCTCGAACTGCATCAGTGTCTGAACGGTCTCCGCCAGTCTGTATAGGTGTTTCCCCGCGGTCGGCGACTGGCCCGGAACCCCGGGGAGAAACGAGGGGGCGGGTCGGGGGACGCCGTGACGGTCAGATCGACAGTCGACTGACCAGCGGCGGGTCGGAGGACTTCGCCACCTCGGTGTCGAGCAGGGCTCCACAGTCGGGGCAGACGAACTCGCGGAGACAGTACCCCTCAGGTCCGTGGTTGTGGACGCCAGCGACCGAGATCGACCGTTCGATGGTCCCGACAGCGGCTTTCCAGTGGCCGTCTGCGCGGTCGAGGGCCGCGTCGCAGCGGTCACAGACTGCATACGCGTCGCCCTCGGCGTCGGTCACGACGTCGACTCGCGCACCGAGGTGGTACTCGGTGGCCCCGGGGTCCTCGATAGTCTCGGCGGCCCCGGGTTCCTCGGTCGAACCGGACGACTTGGCGGCTTCCAGTCGGTCCGCGTACCGGCGCTCGCGGGCCTCCTCGGCCGATCCCGCGGGCTCGCCGTCGTCGGTGACCGGCACACCGTAGACCGAGCGGGCGGTCTCCGGTGCGACCTTGCCCTCAGCGACGTCCCTGCGGACGGCCTCGGCGTCGCGTTCGAGCGGGTCTCCGTAGCCCCCGCTCCCGGGCAGTTGCACCCGGAACACGTCGCCCTCGTCGAGCTCGTTCACCCCCCACTGGACGTACTCCGGGTCCGGGAGGTCGTCGTCGGACGGCGGGAACCCGGTCTCCCCCGACAGGGCGCTCGACCCCTCGTATTTCGTGTACTCGATGTTGGCGCCCGGATACCCACCGAACACGCCGGTCGAGGGAGGTGTCTCGACGCCGCGACCACAGCTCACGACGTCGAAGAACTCGACGTCGCCGTTGTCGACGGGGGTGAGCGCGAACTCGTGGCCGACGCCGCCACGGTATCGACCGGGGCCGCCCGAGTCCTGGAGGTAGCGTCGATAGAGGTAGACCAGCGGCAGGTTCGCCTCGTGGCGCTCCGCGTTGCCCCAGCGCGCGACGATGTTCACGACCTCCCCGCCGAGGTCGACGCCGTCGTCGAACGCACGAGCGCCACCCGCCCCCGCGAAGGTGTCGGTCAGCGTCTCGACCTGCGTCCCGTCGCTCGTCCCGACTTCCAGCGAGGCGTGGGTGTGAGCGCCGTGCCAGACGCCGGTCGCGCGGTCGGCGTACTTCTCGCTGGCACCGAGTAGTTTCGAGACCGCGAGCGTCGACAGCGAGTTACACATCTGCAACGTTCCGATGGTGGCGATCGAGATGGGGGCGGGGCGCTCGGCGTTGACGATCGTCCCCTTCGGCGCCTCGATGTCCACGACGTCGATGATACCGTCGTTCCAGGTCATATCGTGACAGAGCAACGGGAACAGGGGAGCCATCACGCCGCCGACCGTCGCGGTCCGGGTACAGTTGAACCCGTACTCGCTCTGTTCGTCGGTCCCCTCGAAGTCGAAGGTGAGCGAATCGCCCTCCTTCTCCATCGCGAGCTGGACGGTGAACGACCGGTCCTCCGGTGCGGAGTCCAGATACTGGCGTTCCTCCCACCGACCGTCCGGCAGTTCCCGGAGTCGGTTGCGGAGTTTCGTCTCCGACTGTTCGATGAGCTGGGTCCCCACTCGGTCGATGGTCTCCGGCCCGTACTCCGCCATCAGATCCTGTAATCGCTCTTTGGCGACGTTGTTGGCCGCGATCTCCGAGCGCAGGTCCAGTTCGACCATGCCGGGGTCCCGGGACATGTTCAGGATCGTCTCGAGGACGTCCTCGCGCATCTCGCCACCCTCTATCAGCTTGAGCCCCGGCGTCTGGAACCCCTCGTGGAAGACACTGGTCGAGTTGGGCGAGAACCCGCCCGGGTCGACGGCCCCGATGTCGGCCACGTGGACGAAACTGGCCGAGAACGCCCGCAACTCGCCGTCGTAGAAGATCGGCGTGATGATGTAGACGTCCGGCGGGTGCAGCGCCGCGGTGTAGGAGTCGTTCAGCATGAACATGTCCCCCTCGTGGATATCGTCCCCGTACCTGTCGATGATGTGTTTGGTCGCTTCGGAGGCTCCGAGGTAGTGATGCAGAAAGCCGACACCCCCGGTCAACAGGTCGCCCTCGGCCGTGTACAGTGCGACCATCAGGTCGTGTCCCTCGTTCGTGTTCGGGGCTCCGGAGACACGTTTCAGCGCCTGGACGGCCTCGTCGGTCACACGAACGAGTCGGTGTTTGATGATCTGGAACGTGACCGGGTCGATCCCTTCGAGACCGACGGTCGGGTCGGCGTCACTCATCGGCGGCCTCCCGGATACCGATCCGGACGTTCCGATAGCGGTCCATCCGGGCGACGTCACCCGGGTTGACGACGATGGTCGTCACCGGGGTGAGGATCACCCCCGGTTCCCTGATCTCGTCGCCGGGAGTCAACTGCTCGAAGTCGTAGAGTCCCGCCTCGATGACGCCATCGGCGGCCTCGAAGTGCATCTCTTTCGTGTCGATCAGTGCGTGGTCGGCGTGTGCGTCGTCGACCTCGCTCGCTGCGATCTCGGGCGTCTCGAGGGGACCGATACCGCGGACCCGGAACTGGGTCATCTCGATACCACCCTCCTTGAACGCCGATCCCTCCCCGTAGCGCTGCTCGTAGAGCTCCTCGAAGCGGTCGACCGTCTCCGCGACGTCCGAACGCGTCAGGTCACCCGACGCCTCGACCGGCGTCAGCAGTTCGTGGACCTGTCGCTGGTAGCGCATGCTTATCGACCGTTCGATGGTCGTGTTCGCGTCGTCGAACCCCTCGTCACGGAGCTTCTCGCGTGCCTCGGCTTCGAGTGCCGACAGCGTCTCGTTGATCTCCGCGACGTCGAAGGGCGGTTCGATCTGGCGGACGTCGATGTGTTCGTGGGTGACGTCCGTCGAGAGGAGGCCGAGCGCACTGTTGACGGACGCGGTGTAGGGGACGATCACCTCCGGGATGTCGAGTTCCCGGGCGTAGGACGCCGCGTGCATCCCGGCGGCACCGCCGATCGCGACCAGCGTGAACCGCCGGGGGTCGATGCCCTTCTCCACGGTCGTCTCCCGCAGGAGGTCCGCGATGATCGAGTTGATCAGCTTGTACATGTCGGCAGCGGCCTCGGTGACGCTCTTTCCGAGGGGCGCTGCGACCTGTGACTCGAACACCTCGTATGCACGGTCGGGGTCCATCTCTCTGTCGCCCCCGAGGAAGTATTCCGGCGAGAAATACCCCTGTATCAGGTCGACGTCGGTGACGGTCGGGACCGTTCCGCCCTGGCCGTAACAGACCGGCCCCGGGTCGGAACCGGCGCTCTCCGGACCGATAGACGGGACCTTCGTCTCGTCGTCGAGGGTTATCACGCTCCCGCCGGCGACGGCGATGGAGTGGACGTCCCGCTTGGGGAACTGGTAGTGGTGGCGCCCGACCATCGGTTCCGAGGCGTACTCGATGCGGTTGTCGTCGATCACGCCGACTTTGAACGTCGTGCCGCCCATGTCCGTCGAGATGATGTTCTCGATGCCCCGGGAGTTGGCGACGAACTGACTCCCGAGCAACCCGCCGACCGGCCCCGATTCGATCAGTCCGACGGGTCGCTGTATCGCGTCCGCCTGGCCGACGAGGCCACCGTGCGCGAACATGAGGAGCAACTGCCCGTCGAACCCGTACTCTTCGAGCGTCGACCGGAGCGTCGTCAGGTACTGCTCGACGGTGGGACCGAGATAGGCGTTCAACACGGTCGTCGCCGTTCGTTCGTACTCCCCCATCGTCGGGGAGACGTCACTGGAGACAGAGACGTACAGGTCGGGATAGCGCTCCTGGACGAGTTCTTTCAGGCGCTTCTCGTGGTCGGGCGAGACGAACGACCAGAGGAAACACCCCGCCAGGGACTCGACACCGGCGTCGACAAGGCTGTCGACCGCCGCCAGCACCTCGCTGTCGTCCATTTCCTCGAGTATCTCGTCACGGTAGGCGCGCTCGGAGATCCCCTCGATCTTCGTCCGGGGGATCAACGGCTCGGGTTTGTCCGAATTGATGATGTCTTTGACCTGTTCGAACGGGAGTCCCGACCATCGGCCGTATCCGCCCCGGGTGGCGTGTAGTGTCTCCTCGAAGCCGGCTGTCGTCACGAGGCCCGTTTCGGCCCCCTCACGTTCGAACAGCGCGTTTTCACCCACCGAGGTCGCGTGCAGGAACAGCTCCGTGTTCTCCAGGAGTTCCTGCAGGTCGACACTCATGTCCGCCGTCGCGTCGGCGAGTGAGTCGAAGATCCCGCCGGAAAAATCCGGGTACGTGGTCAGGTCCTTCCCTACGTAGACCGAACCCGAGTCGTCCATCACCGTCGAGTCAGTACACGTTCCGCCGATATCAGTCCCTATTCGAAAACCCATCTGTCTAATTCACAGCGATACGATCACTGGACGGCGGTCGGAAATAAAACTATGGTCCGTGCGGGTGGTCGTCTGCAGCGATGCTGGCGACCAGTAGATATATCTCCCCACAGGAAAGCCGCGACCGAACCAGTCACCGCTCGTGTCCGATTCGGCGTCGCTGAAAGTCAATCACAATGACTGTTCGATCTTAATGAAGCAAAGATTATATTTATAGTGCTGGTGTGACCTCTCGTCGTTCGCAGGTGCGATCGTCGTCCTGCGACGACAGAATCTGTCGAGTCTGGCTCGTTTTCACGAGAACTGCGGCCTCCTCGACGTCGTGGTTCCAGTCGTCTCTACCGAGTACTGATTCCGCAAGGAAATCTGATCTGGGGACGATCGGTCCCGGACGATCGGGCTGTCGCAAGTCCCCCCACTGTGGTGGCCAACGAGCTCGATCCCTCGAAACATAGAAAATCAAGACAATATATAGAATCGATAGCTAGCGATCAGTCCCTGTATACCGAGCCGACGACAGCCCCAGTGTCGGTTCGCGTTCGATAGTCGCTGCGGGAGTCGTGCGAAACTATTTACCGGTTCAGGTTCGATCCAGGGTAATGGGTAGACTGGACGACGTCACGCTGGAAGAACTGCAGGAACTGCGTGAGCAAACACGGGGAGAGATCCCCCGGGAGCGAGTGCTGGCTGCTATCGGTCGAAAGCAGGGCGACACGCTGGAACGACTGGCCGAACGACACGGCGTCGTCGAGAAGACGGTCCGGAACTGGCTCGACCGGTTCGCACACGAACCGATCGAACAGGCACCCTACGACGACGACCGGCCGGGTCGCCCGCCGAAACTCGACGAGGGCCAGCGCGAGCGGCTGTTCGAACAGCTCCAGCACCCGCCGACCGAACTCGGCTACGAACAGCGGTCGTGGTCGTCACCGTTGCTGCTCCACCACGTCGAAGCGGAGTACGACGTCGAGTACAGCAGCGGACACGCCCGGAAACTCCTGAGCGAGGCCGGCCCGTCAGCACCGACAGCTCGACCGCGAAACGACGACCGTGAATCGGAAAACGACGATCGTGAGTCGGAACGTGATGATCGTGAATCGGTAACGGAGGCAGAACTGTAGAGACAGCCGAAAACACGGCCGGAACGAACGGAGGATGGCTCGACTCTGTCCACGATCGCCGGTAAAAACTAACGCACGCCGGTGAGGCGGAGGGGAGTCGGCTCCGTGGTGGAGCGAACTGGGCGGGGGGCAGGTCACTCCGCTTGCTTCGCGAGGTCGCGGGCGGCGAGGTTCACGTTGCGACGGTTGGCCTTCCAGTAGGCGTCGAAGAGGTCGCCGGCGACCGGGACCAGCCCGGTGGCGTAGTCCACCGTGAGATTCAACACCATCCGGACGAGCGTGAACAGGGAGACGCCGGCGAAGACGGCTTCGAGGACGATGTACAGCGAGAGTGCGGTCGCGACGGTGTCACCGGCCACGGGGAGGACCCCGAGTAACGGGTCGAGGCCGAATTTGAAGCCGGTTCCCGGTACCCGGAAGCCATCGTCGAGGACCGTCGCAGCCAGTTCCATCCGCTCGAGCGCGGCGCTGTCGAGTTCGGCGGGGACGTCCTCGGCGTCGAGCACCTCGACCGGCGCGGTTTCGGTGTCGGTCTCGGACATACCCCGTGTACGATCCGCGGCGCGATAAGGTCGGCGGTGGTGACGGATCGAGTGAACGTCGCGTCGACAGTATCGACACCCTCACTCGGGCGCCAGCGCCCGGATGGTCGTCCGGATCTCTTCGGCAGTAGCGTCGCGCGGGAACGACACCGAGACCGCGTCGACGCCCTCGATGGCCTCCCACTCGGCGTAGCGGTCCCGACACTCTCCGGGCGTGCCGAGGACGCCCAGGTCGTCGAGCAACTCGTCGGAGATGGCGGCCATCGCCGCTTCGTGGTTGCGGTTCGCCCACTCGCTGGCCACCTCGTGAGCGGTCGACTCGTACCCCTGCCGGGCCAGTGCCTCGCGGTAGAAGGTACCCATGGCGCCGAGATAGAAGGCCAGATGATTCCGCGCCGAGTTGCGTGCCCGTTCCCGGTCGTCCAGCGCCATGCAGGGAAGTGAGAGCGTCACGCGCACGTCGTCGGGGTCGCGGTCTCCCAGTTCGGCCCCGCGGCGTAGGTCGTCGAGGCGATCGCGCAGCCCCTCCTGTGTGAGCATCAGCGCGTGCCAGCCGTCGGCGAATCGTCCGGCGAGTTCGACTGATTTGGGACCCATCCCGGCGGCGTCGATCTTCGGAGGCTCCTCCGGCGGGTCACAGCGCAACCGCAACCCCGATAGCTGGAAGATGTCGCCGTCGTATTCGAGGCGTTCGCCCGAGAGTACCTGCCGGACGATGTCGATATACTCGCGGGTACGCCGGAGCGGGTTGCCGTACTCGACGCCGTGCCACCCCTCGACGACGGCTGGCCCGCTCGGCCCGAGTCCCAGGCGAAACCGGCCGTCCGAGACCTCCTGGAGCGTGGCGGCGGTCTGGCCCAGCAGGGCCGGCGAGCGCGAGTAGACGTTCGCGATGGAGGTGCCGATCCCCACCGTCTCGGTGCGCTCGGCGATGGTCGTGAGTAGCGTGACGGCGTCCCGGCCCCAGGTTTCGGGGAGCCAGACGCGGTCGTAGCCCTCGGATTCGGCCAGTTGCGCGAACTCGACGAGAGTATCGACCGAGGGCTGGGCGGCGACGGGCAAGAAGACGTCCCGCGTCGGTAGATCTCCGTCTGCGGTCCCGCCGTCCGTGAGTGAAGTGTCGCCCATCGGTCACACCTCCGGGAGTTCCTCGATATCCGGGACACCCCGCGGAGCGACGGTCTCGCCCGTCAGGAAGGAGGCGGCGTCGCTCGCGAGGAACTGCGCGACGTCGGCGATCTCCTCGCTCGTGCCGACGGTTCGATCGACGGTCTCGCGGTCGACGTCGTCCGCCGAGATCCCCATCTGGGAGGCTAATCCTGGGGTCGCGACGTAGCCCGGTGCGATGCAGTTGACGCGGATCCCGTCGTCCGCCCACTCGGCGGCGAGTGTCCTCGTGAGGTTGATCACGCCCGCCTTGGCCGCACCGTAGTGGCTCATGTAGGGCGCGCCCTGCTGGCCGGCGACGCTCGCGACGTTTATCACCGCGCCGCCGCCGTCAGCGAGGTGTTCGTGGGTGGCCTGCAGACAGTTGTAGGTCCCGCCGAGGTTCACGTCGACGACGCTCTCCCACCCGTTCTCCGAGATGTCGGTAAAGGAGGCCATGAAACTCGCGCCGGCGTTGTTGACGAGACAGTCCACACCGCCGAAGGCCTCGACGGTCGCCGCGACGAGCGCCTCGACGGCGTCGCTGTCGCGCACGTCACAGGCCTCGCCGACCGCGTCGCCGCCCGACCCATCGTTCAGGGCCGCGACGGCGTCGTCGACGTCCTCGTCGGTCCGTGCGCAGATGGTGACGTCTCCGCCCTCGGCGACGAACCGCTCGGCGATGGCGTGACCGATGCCCTCGGTGGCGCCGGTCACGATGGCGGTCCGGCCGGCCAGCGAAAAGCGCTCGTTCGCCGTCGACGCTGTGCCAGGGGATGACATACCACTTCCTGGGGGTGCCACGCGGTTAAAACCACACAGCACGCGAGCCAACGGACGAGGCGTTTCTCACGCTCGATTTCCGGGGCGGAAATCCTAAATCCGGTCGCGCGTTATCAGGGGTATGGAGCTCACGAAGCTGAACCGCCAGCAGATCATCACGCTCGTCATGGTGTTCATGATGGTCGGTTCGGGGTTCGTCTACGTCCTCGCCTACGCGTTCTGACGGCCGTCGGTCGCCACCGTCGACCCGCGCCGGTCGTCAGTGCTCGGTTTCATCACCTGTTTCCTCCGCCGAGTCGCGCCCGGGGTCGAATCGGGCGAGCCACTCGTCGATGGTCTCTAACCGGTGGATCGCCCGGTCGGGGTCGCCGACGTTGTGGTGTTCGTCGGGGTAGACGACGAGTTTGGCCTCGACGCCCCGTTTCCGGAGCGACCGGTAGAGCTGTTCGGACTGTGTGGGCGGACACCGCCAGTCGTTCTCGCCCGCTGTGAGCAACAGGGGCGTGTCGATGGCGTCGACGTCGGTGATCGAGGAAGCGTCCTCGTAGGCCCCGGGGTTCTCCCAGGGCAGGCCGAAGTCGTGTTCGAACCACTTGTGGGAGTCGTCGGTGCCGAAAGAGGCGCGCATGTCGTAGACGCCGTGCTCGGCGACGCCCGCCCGGAAGCGGTCGGTCCGCGTGAGGACGTAGGCCGTGTTGACCCCGCCCTGGGAGAAGCCACCGACGAACAGTCTGTCGGGGTCGGCCCACCCCCGCGCTTCGAGAGCGTCGACGCCCGCCAGCAGGTCCTCGACCTCCAGGGTGTTCCAGGCGCCCTTGAGCTGTTCCGAGAACTCCCGACCGTAGGAGGTCGACCCGCGGTAGTTGACGTTCGCGACGACGTATCCACGGGTCGTCCAGAAACTCGTCGAGAAGGCAAAGGAGGGCGCGTCGTAGGCCATCGGCCCGCCGTGGATCCACAGCAGCGTCGGGTATGGGTCGGGGTCGTCGGGATCGAACGTCGGCGGGTAGTGGACCAGCCCCTCGATTCCGGTTCCGTCGTCGCTCTCGAAGGTGAATCGCGAGAATCCGGGGTGGTCGTAGTCGGCGAGGAGGTCCGGATTGAGGTCGGTCAGGCGTCGACGCGGGTCGGTGTCGTCGGGCCCGGCGTCTACGTCCGTGACGTCGAGCGCGACCACGTCCGTCCCCTCCGCGGGGTGACTGCGGACCGTGGCGACCGTGCCGCCGTCGACGCCGAACCCGCCGTGACTCTCGTCGCGGGACTGGCGGTCGAAGACGCGCTCGAAGCGGTCGCCGTCGGTCCCGGGGTCGGTGTCGTCGCCCGGGCCGAAACCGCTGGCGTCGAGGCGGACGAACCGTGACCACCCCTCGTCGCCGATTCCCGCCAGGAGGGTGTCGTCGTCGACCCACACCGGACCCCCGCCATACGCCAGCGTGCGGTCGAGTCCGTCGGTGAGCGCGACGCTCGTCCCCATCTCCGGGTCGAGCACGCGGACGTCCGAGGGGACGTACCAGTTGTCCGGCTGGCCGGCCTCGATGGCCAGTCGGTCGCCGTCGGGACTCCACGCCGGCGCGGCGGCCGTGTGTTCGCCGTCGGTCAGCGTCTCGACGTCGCCGGTCTCGGCGTCGACGACGTGGACGTCCCGAACGTAGGTGTCGTCTGGATCCTCGCCGTGGTAAGCGACGAACGCGATCCGGTCGTCGTCGGGGTTCCAGACCGGCTGGGGCCCAACGGCGGCGTCGAAGATGCCGCCGCCGCAGGCGTCGTCCAGACGGCGCTCCTCCCGCGTTTCGACGTCGACGACGAAGAGGTAGGTGGTGACGGTATCGAGCCAGCCCTGCCCGTCGAACTTGTGCTGGAGCCGTTCGGTTTCGATGGGACCCCCCTCCTCGCGCTGGTCGAGGTACTCTTCCTCGTCGTCGGTCGGGTCCCGCGCGGCGATCACGACGCGCTCGCCGTCGGGTCCCCAGTCGAAGTCCCGCACCCCGTGCTCGCGGTCGGTCATCTGCCGCGCGTCCCCGCCCAGTTCCAGGTCGTACACCCACACCTGGGGTTTCGGTTCGTCGCCGTTCCCGCCGTTCTCGTCTGCCTCATCGTCGCCATTTTCGTCCGCATCGTCTTCGTCGCTCTCGCTGTCTTCGGCCTCCGCGTCGCCTTCTTCGTCGTCCGCGTCGCGGCCGACCCGGAGTTCGGTGTCGGTGTCGCGGGCCATGAGGACGCCCAGCTTGCTCCCGTCGGGCGACCACTCGACGTTCCAGGCCGCGGAGGCGCGCGTGAGTCGGTGCGGGTCGCGACTCCCGTCCGCGGGGGCGGTGAACACCGACCCCACTTTCTCGTCCTCGTCGGGGTCGGATTCGCTCGCCGTGAAGGCCACGCGGTCGCCGTCGGGGGAGACCGCGACCTCGCCCGGGGTCGTCAGGTCGTAGTACGCGGCCGTCGGCAGTTCGTCCATGACCTCCGGTTGGACGGGACCGACAAACGCTTTGGGCCGGTGTGGGGGCGACTGACACCGGCGTCCCCCCGTCACTTGCCGGCGTCAGTCCGCGTCGGCGCTACTGGCTCGCCCCAGCAGCCAGACGGCGAGTGCGCCGAAGACGACGTCGAGCGCGACGAGTACCGCGACGGCGGGCACGAGCGTGTTCCAGACCCCGCCAAAGGCCGTCACGTCGAGGACGGTCATGACGTCCTCACCCAGTATTATCGCCCGGACGGCGTCGACGCCGTAGGTGACGGGGTTGAACGTCGCGAGCAGTTCGATGTCCGAGGATATGGGGATAAAGGCCGGCGAGAGAAAGAGCAACGGGAACATGAACAGCATCGTCGCCGCGTTCAGCACCTCCTCGTCGCGGGCGAGCATCCCGACGACGTTCGAGATCGCCATGAACAACACACCGACCGGGAGACAGACGGCGACGACGGCCACAGCACCAGGAAGTCCGGTCTCGACGTTCGCACCGAGGACGACGGCCAGTCCGAGGACCGCCGAGAGCTGGACGACGATGCGGAGCACCTCGGAGGCGGCCTTGCCCGCGAAGACGGCCGTCCAGCTCATCGGCGCGACGGTCGTCTTCTCGAACATCCCCGTCTGCAGGTCGCCGACGAGGCCGATCCCGGAGTTGAACGACGAGCCGATCGTCGCCTGCATGAGCACAGCAGGTACCAGATAGGTTATGTAGCCGACGTCGCCGTAGCCCGCTTCCGCGAGCGCGAACTCGCCGACGTCGCCGAACACCGCCGCGAACAGCACCAGCGAGAACAGACCGATCACGATCTCCAGCAGGAACGCCGTCGGGTTTCGTATCGCTTTGCGGTTCCAGCGCGTGAAGTTGACCCGGACGTCGCCGAGAAACGAGTTGCCCGTCGGCGGTCCGGCGGGACTCGACTCGTCTGTCGACCCGCTATCGATCCCGGGTGTGCTCATACCGTCACCTCCGACGACTCGGCGCTCTCACGTGTCTCGTCAGTCGACTCGGCACTCTCGCGTGTCTCGTCCGCTGGTTCGCCGCTCTCGCGTGTCTCGTCCGCTGGTTCGCCGTCCCTGGCGTCGAGGTCTGGTACTTCCCCGTCGGCGATAGCGAGGAACACGTCGTCGAGGGAGGGTTCCTCGACGTCGAACCGCTCGACCGCGACGCCGGCCTCCCGGAGCGCCACGACGAAGTCGGTCCCGCGTTCGCTCGCCCGTCGGGTCGTCACTCTGACCCCGTCGTCGGTCGTCTCGACGGTCGCCTCACTCCCGAAGTGGTCCGCGCGAGCGATCGCTGCGGCCGTCGCGACGGGGTCCGATTCGTCGGCCACGGCCACGTCGGCGGGTGCATCGTCACCGGTCGCGTCGGTGCTGCCGACGTCGACTTCGAGGATCTCGCCGCCGATCCGTCGTTTCAACGCCGCAGGACTCCCTCGTTCGACTATTTCGCCGTCGCGGATGACCGCGAGACGGTCACAGAGCGCGTCGGCCTCTTCGAGATACTGCGTCGTGAGAAAGACCGTCGTCCCGGCGTCGTTGATGCGCCGGAAGTAGTCCCACAGCCGGTTGCGGGCTTTCGGGTCGAGTCCGGTGGTCGGTTCGTCGAGGAAGACGAGTTGCGGGTCGTGGACCAGCGCGGTCGCCGCGTCCAGTCGCTTTTTCATCCCGCCCGAGAAGCCGCCGGCGGGTTTGTCGGCGACGTCGGCGAGATCAACGAGGTCGAGCAACTCGTCGATGCGGTCGGCACGCCGGTCGCGGGGGACGCCGTAGGCCGCGCAGGCGAAATCGAGGTTCTCGCGGGCTGTGAGTTCCTCGTCGATAGCGGTCTCCTGTGCCATGTAGCCGACGGTGGCGCGGACGGCGGTCCGGCGGTCGGTCACGTCGTAGCCGTTGATCTCGACGGTGCCGCCAGTGGGATTCAGCAGGGTCGCGAGTACTTTGATCGTCGTCGTCTTCCCGGCGCCGTTCGGGCCGAGGAAGCCGAAGAACTCGCCCCGCTCGATGGCGAGTGAGACGCCCTCGACGGCTTTTGTTCCGTCCGAGTAGGTGAGTCGCAGGTCGTCTGTCGCGACTGCGAGGTCGCTGTTTGGCCCGCCGTCGGTTCGGGTCGTCGGGTCGGCTCGGGTTGTCGCGTCGGTCGCTTCGGTTCGCTGTTGCGTGTCTGGCATGTACCTCGGTGATACCGCGGGTCCCGGGAGGGCGTTCTGGCGGGCATAGAACCCGGCTTTATGTTCCCCTCGGGTGACGTCCCGGTCGATGAAACACGTCCGCGTGACCGCCTGCGTCGACCCCGACCGGGCACCCGCCTTCTTCGACCGTCTGGCGAACGCGCCGGCAGTCGACGAGGCGCGGGTACTCGACTGGAACCTCACCGCCGAGGACGCGATGCTCCTGTTCGAGGTGGCCGGCGACCCCACCCCGCTCGTCGAGGGCGCGTCGGATCTGTCGGGCGTCGACCGCGTCGAGACCTCCGGTGACCGGCCCATCGACCGCGAGAGCGCTGGCGAGGGAGAGACGCAGGTGCTCGCCCACGTCCAGCGGTCGTCGGTGCCTATCTTCAGCTGTCTCGCCAGCGCGCTGGCGAGCGGCGGACTGATCGTCCGGACGCCACTCGTCTTCCGTGACGGGGAGATACACGCTCGCATCGTCGGCGACCCCACCCCGCTCCAGGACGCCTTCGAGCGACAGGGCGACGACGTCAGCGTCCGGGTCGACGAGGTCGCCTCGCGTCCGACCGACGCCGAGCGCTCCGCCAGGGAGACACTCAGCGACAGACAGCGCGAGGCACTGGCTGTCGCGACCGAACTGGGCTACTACGAGACGCCCCGCGGGGCCACTCACGAGGACGTCGCCGCCGAACTCGGCTGTTCCGCCCAGACCGCCGGCGACCACCTCCGGAAGGCCGAGGCGAAACTCGTCGACGCTGCCACCGACGCGTTCGGTCCTGACGTGTGAGGGCGGGACTGATACGATCGGTTGTCAGTCGTCCGTCGCCGGACCCTCTACTCGCACGCGGGGTGGCGTTCCCTCCCGGGCGAGGCGGCTGTGACCGTACGCGAGGACGAGTACGAGTGCGACCGAGAGGCCGGCGACCGTCCGGAGCAGGTAGCTGTTGGCGGCGACCCACCCGGGCGCGGGACCGACGGGGTCGAGAACCGGTGCCGGCGCGTTGTTCGCGGCGTGGAAGACGAGGACCGGAACCAGCCCCGCGTGGGTGTACAGCCAGGCCATCACCACCGAGAGGGCGACGAGGTTGAGCGTAAACAGGGGCAGCGACATCGACGACCCGTACCCGAGGTTACCGGGCAGTACCTGCGGCAGGTGCCAGAGCGTCCAGGCGAGGCCGACGAGTACCGCCGCGACCGTCGCACCGTAGTGCTCCTGCAGTCGCGGCTGTGCGAACCCGCGCCAGCCGAGTTCCTCCAGCGACCCGGCCAGCAGGAGCGTCCCGAGGAAGTAGAAGGCGAACCCGCCGGGGTCGAACCCGACGGTCACCTGGGTCCCGGTCGCGGCGTAGGCGACGTCGTCGGCGAACTGGAGCGCGTTCGGGACGACGAGCGCGACGGCGTACCAGCGCAGCGACACCCGCCAGTCGGTCACCTGTCCGACCAGCGCGCGGACGTCGTCGCCGACCAGCCACGTGACGGTCACCGCCGCCAGCGACGGCCCGACCGTGATCGGGGTGTACCTCGCGACCATGAACGCCAGGCCGGAGAGCCGCGGGGCCAGCACGGTGACGAACAGGGCGTAGTAGGCGACGTTCGCCACAAGCGCGGCGAGCACTACCGCCACGACCGGGTGGTGCTCGATCGCGTTCCTCACCTTGCCCCGCAGTCCGCCGGCAGTCATCGCTCGTCTCCCGTCGGGTGGATTCGGCGGCACACTGCCAGGCAGTCTCTCTCCGCACGTATCGAGTGTCGACGGGCGAGCGACGGCCGGTCGCCCCGCCGGCCGCTCCCCCCGACTCGGATTCGGTTCACGTCCACCGCGACTGGCGGCGACGGAATAGGGTTTTTCTGTAGTGCAGTATTGTTACTCGTCCGAACGGTCAGTCGACACCGTCTCCAGGTTTTCGTCGAGGGTCAGCGTGAACCGCTCGCCGTCGACCGCCCAGCGGAGTTCGTATCGCAGCGGGTCCCGTCGGACGACCGACTCCGAGTCGGGGACGAGGAGCCGATAGGTCGCCCAGGGGTCGTCGGTGAGGTCGTGGCCGTGGTCGTGAAAGAACGCGAGGGCCGGGACAGACGAGAGCGGGACGACGAGCGGGGTGAACCGGGCCCGCAGTCGGCAGACGTCACAGCGGAACGTCGCGAGGACGCCGTACCGCAGTCCGCACCGCCCGCAGACGCCGGCCGTCTCGTCGTGGTCCGGACAGACCTCGCAGTCGCAGTCGAGACCGGCACCACAGTCGGGACAGACCCGCTGGACGCAGGACCGCATCTTGACGAACGTGCGGTCGACCGCGTCGTCGAGAACCGCCGACGGGTCTCGGCCCGCGAGCAGCGTCAGCGAGAGGTCCAGCGTGGTGACGGTCCCGTCGTCCGTCGCGGGGTCTGCCTCCGCAGTCGGGCGGTCGCCGCGGTAGAGGGCCGGGCAGTCGGGACAGCAAACGCACAGTGTGTCGCCGGACCACTCGACGCGGACGTCGGCGCCACAGAACGGACAGGCCCGGTCGACTCGCGTCGGTGACAGGTCGGCCCGACCCGTCACGTCACCGGTCGCGACGGCCGTCATCACCGACCAGCCCGCCCGGGTGAGTTCGTAGCAGTCGTGGGTCTTTCGGACGAACTGGGGACGGAGTTCGTCGAGGTGATAGCTGAAATTGGCCGTGTCGGCGACCCCCGCCCGCTCGGCGAGAGCGGAAAACCGGAGCGGACCACCGGCCTCCCAGAGCTCGCGGACGGCCGCCATCCGGGTCTCGTTTGCCAGCACCGCGAACGTCTCGGCCGGCGACGTCGCGTTGTCGCCTCCTTCCTCGTCGGCCTCGTCGCCTCCGTGGTCGCCGCCCCCATCCATACGACCGCTCGCGTGTCGCTCCGAATGAAGGTTCCGACTGCGGTCGACCCGCTGGCCCGGTCTCGGTCCGGCCTCATATACGGGCCGCAAATGTCTCGCAGTAGCGGTAACCGTTCGACGGACCCACCATCGTTCGATGACGCGTGACACTGCTGGCGGGCGACCTGCGACGCGAGAGTCACTCCGGACGTGGGTCGTGCTCGTGCTCGTGCTCGGTTCGCTAGTCGGGCTACCGTTGCTCGTGCTCACCGAGACGGAGTTCGGACTGCTCTCGGCGTTCGGCCTCCCACGACAACTGACCCTCGGCGTGCTCGCGCTCGTCCCCGGCTTCGCCCTGGGCGGGCTCTCGCTGCTCGTCATGACAGGCTGGGAGTGATGCCAGCGTCCTTTTTCAGGCCCCGGCGCCCACGTCCGTGCGTGAAACGCGTCCGGATCACGCTCGACCCGCCGGAGGTGGCGCTCCCGCCGATCTACCGGCGGATGACTCGCGGTGCCGACCTCGACGCCGTCCGCATCGAGAACTGGAACGTCTCCGAGCCGCCGACGACCTTCCTCCTCCAACTGCGGGGGGACTACGAGCGCTTCGCGGACGAACTCGCCGCTGACGACGCCGTCGCCGAGTTCGAGATATTCCCGATCGACGACGCCTCCTGTTACTGCTACCTGACCGGCGAGGTCGACCCGGCCTCGCGGGCGCTGTTCGAGAACTTCACCCGCGGGAGTCTGATCACCGTCCCGCCGGTCGACTGTCACGGCGACGGGTCGAGTACGTTCACCATCGTCGGGACCGACGCCGACATCCAGGCGGCCGTCGACGAGGTTCCCGAGGGAGCGGCGGTGACCGTCGAACAAGTGGGCGGGTCGCGGGTCGCGCCCGATAGCGGCCTCGACAGGCTCTCGGCTCGTCAGCGCGAGGCGCTCGCGGCGGGCGTCGCACTCGGCTACTACGACCAGCCCCGGGACGCGACTGCCGAGAACGTCGCCGACGAGATGGGGTGTGCGACCGTGACAGCCGCCGAACACCTGCGGAAGGCGGAGGCGAAACTCGTTCGAGCGGCGCTCGCGGAGTTCGAGAACGACTGACGGCCCGCGGCCAGCGTCATTCGGTGTCCCACACGTCCGCGACCGGGTTCGACCGCGACCCCGACCGGCGCGAGCGGCGCGACCGAGAGCGCGAACGGCGTCCCTGACTCGACTCGTCGCCCCCAGTATCGTCACCTGACGCCGAACCACCGCTCGACCCGCGTCCGGCGGACCCGCTTTGTGACCCGCGCCCGCCGTCGATCCCGGCAGTCGCCGCCGCGGGGTCGGCCGCAGGCAGGTCCGGTCGCGTCATCAGGTCGACCTGTTCGGCGAACCAGCCGGGCATGTCGTGACGTGCCCGCTCGAAGAGGTCCAGCAGCGATGAGTCGCCCAGATACGTCGCGCCGTGGTCGTCGGGTGCCCGGACGACCCGCCCGCAGGCCTGAATGACGGTGCGCAGGGCGGTGCGGTAGTACCAGCCCCACTGGTCGTCCTCCAGTCTCGCCGCCACCCGCGAGTCGCGGGTGTTCGGATAGGGCGCCTTGCAGAGCAGTTGCCACCGACAGAGGTCGCCTTCCAGGTCCAGCGCCTCCTCCATTTTCACCGAGAGGAAGACTTCTGGGTCGTCGACGCGCTTCCACGTCGAGAGTTGCGGGTCCCGGTCGTCCTTGTCGTGAGCGCGAATCCGCTCGGCGACGCCGTGCTCACGAAGGAGGTCAGCGAGTTGCTCCTGGATGGCGTAGGAGTGACAGTGAACCAGTCCCTTCTCGTCGGGGTGGCGGGCCATCAGGCGAACCAGGATCTCGGCCAGCTTCGGGGTCGTTCGGTCGCGGGCCTCGTAGGTCATCTTCCCCTGCGTGACGTCGTAGAGTGGGCGGTTTTCGACGGGGAAGGTGTGGGGGACTTCGACGAGTGCGACGCGGTCGGGCGAGAGCCCGACGTTCGCACAGAAGGCGTCCTTGTTGAGGATCGTCGCGGAGAGCAACGCGAAGCGCTCGGCGCGGTCCCAGACGGTGTGTTTGAGGTACTTCTCGGGCGCCATCGGCTTGATCGTCACGCGTGACCCGGCGCCGTCGGGTTGGTCGACGACCCACGTTGTGGCGCTCTCGGAGTCGCGGTAGTCCTCGACAAACCACGACAGATCCCCCTGGAGTTTGACCAGCGCGTCGCGTTCGGCGACCTCCTCGGCGTCGAGTTCGACCTGTGAGCGGACTTCGGCGAGGCGCCGGTCGGCCATCGTATCGAGTTCGTCGGCGTAGCGGGCGGCGTCGTCGAGTCCCTCGATTTCGGGCGGTTCGACGGCGTCCCAGATAGGGACGGTGTCGGGACCCAGGTCGATAGTGGCGTACATCTCGGCCCAGTTCCCGAGGCCGTGGGCTTCGTCGACGACGAGGACGTTCCGCTGGCCGAACACGTCGCTACCGGCCGTCTGCATGAAGTAGGCGAGCGTCATCGCGGCGACGGGCGCGTTCGAGGCGATGGCCCGATCCGAGAAGTAGGGACAGCGGTGTTGCACCTGGCAGTCGAAGCCCCGCTCGCGGGCACAGGGTGCCTGGTTGACGGGGGTGTCGGTCTCGCCGGGGAGGATACAGTCGTAGTTGTTCTTGCCCCTGATGACGGCGAGATCCGAGAGGAGGTCGTCGCCGGCGACGTCGTCGAGCTGGGACACCTGCGGCGTCGTGTAGTAGGCGCCGGTGACCTGGCCGGCCTCGGCCTCGCCGGGGCGGCGCGCACAGCCGGCGATGGCGCGGGCGAGCAGTGACTTGCCGCTGCCGGTCGGCGCGCGCACGAGGACGACGTCGTTGCCCGCGGCGAAGGCCTCCTGGATGTCCGCGAGCGCCTGCTCCTGTGCGCCGCGGTATTCGGGGGCGGGGAACTCCTCGTAGATCCGGCCGACGTACACGACACGACGGTGGTGGGGGGCGGACCTAAACGCTACGGGTCCGGGCCGGGGTCGGCCGCCACCGGGCGTCGAGTCACGGAACCTGTCACGGACCGGAACCGATTTCATCTGCCGGCCAAAACGGCAGGAAAATGCAACGAACGCGACGACAGCTACTCGAACTCGGGGGAGCGACGCTCGCGACAGTCTCACTGGCCGGCTGTGTCGGCGGCGAGCTCGGGACAGACACGGACGACCCGGACGGCGGGACGCCGACCGATGGTGACGGCGAATCGACGCCGACTGCCACCGCGACCGACACCGCGACGCCGACACCGACGGAGACACCGACACCGGCGGACACGCCGACGCCCGCCCCGACGGGAGACCGTTCGGCCACGGACCTGGCGGGCTACGCGGAGTGGCTGCCGGCGCCGTCGACGATCGAATTCGTCGACGACGCAGGCTACGCGTTCCTGGGTCTCGCGCCCGCCCAACTCGTCGAACTGGCCGATTCGCTCGGTGACGGAGCGACCGACGCGCTCACCCAGGAGACGCCCCTACCGGGTATCGACACGCTGGCCGACGCGACGGTCTTCCTCCGGTTCGCCCGGTCGACGTTTCTCTACGAGACCGACTTCGACCGGGAGACCACCAAGAGCGAGCTCGCGGAACTGGGCTTTTCGGGGGCAGGCACTCACCGCGGATTCACGGTTTTTACCGCGGGGAGCGGCGATTCCGGGGGCAATACCCGGGCGGCCGCGGTTAGTGACGACGCGATCGTTCTCGTCGGCCAGTTTTCCAGCAACGATTCACTCGACAAACGGCCGGCGATCGAGGCCATCGTCGACGCCAGGACCGGGAACGCAGAGCGCTACACCGACGCGGTGCCCGAGTGTGGGCGACTGGTCGAAGCACTGGGCAACAGCCACGCCGTGACCGGACGCACACACGAGACTGGTGCCACCTTCGAGGGCGCTGTCGGCGAGGGGACGTCGACACACGTCGCCAGTGAGCACTCCCGCGTCCGGGCGAGCGTCGTCTTCGACGGCGAGGCCGACGGCGACCCGCTCGCCGAGTGGGCCGGTGACGCCGAGCTGTTCCACGGGCAGGAACCGACCACTCGCGCGGACGAGTCGGTCGCCACCGCCGACGCGCTGGTGCCCACTGGCGAGATTACGGCGTTCTCCTCGGAGTTCCCGGGCCCGCCGATATCGGACGACAGCGGACCGCGCACCCCCCAGGTCAACTTCGCGTTCGAGTACGAGGAAACCGGCGACGGGCAGGGGCTCCTGGAGATAAGCCACGACGGCGGGGACACGGTCCCGGCCGAGGAGCTGTTCGTCCGTGGCTCGGGCTTTGCCGACGTGAGCGACGCCGACCAGACCGCCGCGGGACAGTGGCAGGGGACCGCGAGCGGGGACGACAACGCGGTCGTCGCGGGCGACTTCGTCGAAGTCGGCGTCACTGCCGACTACGATATCAGCGTCGTCTGGGAGTCGAGCGACGGGGACCCCTCGGCAACGCTCGCACAGGACCAGGGACCTGACGCCTGAGCGGCGGAGGCGGTGACGGGGTCGGTTCCGAGTACACCCGAGTGGGACCCGCTCACAGCTCCGCGACGTCCTCGGCCGTCGGTTCGTGGTCGTCGGGGAGCCGGTCCATACAGTCGTGACAGAGGAAGTGTTCGGAGCCGTCGGCGAGTTCGAGCGTCATGCCGCCGGTGGGCTCGCTGTCGCTCGTCCAGAAGCCGCCGATGCCGCCGGCGACGTTGACCTGCTCCTGGCAGCCGTCACACCGTCGGGACACACTCCCCCTACGGACAGTACCGACAAAAACGCGCCGGCCGGCGAACGTCGAGTCGTCTCCCAGTACCTGCTACGACGTGTTCGCTTCTCGAACTACCCGGGCGAGACGATACAGGAATCCTGTGACTGATCGCGCCGAGACACCGGTGCTCGCCGGAGAGTATACTGACGAGACGCGGACGAGAACGGGGACCACGACGACGAATTCCGCATTTGCACTCTGTATCTTGCACGCAATTCCTGGAAATACTGTGTCGGGTGGGGGACCAAGGCTTCTACGACACGCTGTTTTTCACTTGGGTGCCGACACTCTTCCACGAAATCGAGGATATCGATCCTCGTTTAACAGGATCGAATTCCTCGTCCTTGCTCTTCGAAAGCCGTGATATCGGCCGACAGGTCCGCTATTCAACAGAGCAGTGGCCGACAGTCTCTTGCTGCTGGCGAGTGTCGTCGAGGACAGTATGTCGGGGTCAGTCACGTCGGGATTCGGACGGACTCGAGACAGGGACTCGAATACTGGCGGGGAGTAGGCGATGCAGGCAATCGTCTGTGTTGGAAGCGCAGTGCTCGATCGGGTCTACGCTGTCTCGAACCTGCCCGAACGAGACGGCGGGGCCTTCGTGACTGGCTACGACGAGCGCGCTGGCGGCGTCGCCGCAAACGTCGCCTGTGCACTCGCGACGCTCGAACACGATGCGACGGTCGTCTCACGCGTCGGGCGTGACGACGCAGCCGACGTGATCGTCGAGTCGCTGGCGGCGTACGGCGTGACCAGCGCCATCGAACGGGGGGAGGGCGACTCCTCGTATACTCTCGTTCTCCGGGGTCCCGACGGGGGCCGGATGATAATTGCCGGGGGTGACAGTATCCCGCAGTTACGACTGTCCGAGCGGGACTGTACCCGGTGTCGCGAGGCTGACTGTGTGTTTACGAGCGCGTATGCACCCGAGCCAGTCGTCGAGCGCCTCATCGAATTACGGGAACAGGGGGAAATCGAGACACTCGTGTTCGACCTGGCGGGCCCGCTGGCAGAACTCCAGGGCCGTGGGACGGGGATAGAGACGATCGACGCCGCCGCGAAGCGTGCAGACCTCTTCGTCACGAACGAAGTCGCTGCTCGGTCGTATCTCGACCAGTCGCCCGCCAGGGCCGTACGGACGATTCGAGACACGGGTTCCCAGCGAGTCGCGGTCACCTGTGGTGCAGACGGCGCGTATCTCGCGGGGGCGAACTCGGACCCGGTGCACGTCCCGGCAGTCGACCGGGATATCGTCGATACGACCGGTGCAGGGGACCAGTTCACCGCTGTGTTGATCCACGCGTGGGTGCTCGACGGGGTCGCACCTGCGACCGCTGGCCGGATGGCTGCCGTCGCGGCTGCGCAGAACTGTGCCGCGCAGGGACCCCGTGGCTCGCTGGCGGCACCGGCCGAGCTGCCGGACGACGGCTAGTCCGGTCGCGCTGCGGCGACGAGGTCGCGGACGCGTTCTTCGTCGACCGGCGCGGTCGTGGTGCCACTCTCTTTGAGTGCCGTCCCGACGACGACGCCGTCCGCGAGTGACAACATGTCGGCGACGGTGTCGCTCGTGACGCCGCTCCCGACGAACACCGGGACGTCGCTATCGAGTTCGTCCCGGGCGGCGACGACTGCTTCGAGATGCTCTCGGTCGGTCTCCTGACCCGTCCCGACGCCGCTGGCGATGATCCCGTCGGCGTGGCCACGGCCGACGAGTTCGGTGACCGCTTCCTCGAGTGAGCGTTCGGCGAGCGCCGCGGAGTGTTTCACGGCGACGTCGGCCAGGATCGAGACGTCGGCGTCGAGACGGTCCCGGAGCCGTACCGTCTCGGGGGCCGCGCCAGTGACGACCCCCTGGTCGGTGAGCCGGGCGCCGACGTGGACGTTGACCCGGACGAACGACGCGTCGGTCGCCGCGGCGATCGAGAGTGCCGCTTCGGCGTCGTTCCGGAGGACGTTGACCCCCAGGGGGAGGTCGACGGTACGCGCGAGGTCATCGACCAACGCCGTCATCGAGGCGACGACGTGTTTGGGGACGTCGTCGGCGTAGAAGGGGGCATCACCGAAGTTCTCGACGACGAGCCCGTCGACCCCGCCGGCTTCGAGCCGGTGGGCGTCGCGAATCATCGCGTCACGGACGGCTACACGGTCGCCGTCGAACGCCGGTGCACCAGGCAACGGGTCCAGGTGGACCATGCCGATAACCGGCCGGTCGGTGTCGAACGCGAGTGTCATCGGTCGACCGCCACGGCAGCGTGGAGTCGTCGGTCGGGACGCACAGCGACGGGGAGTGACATATGCTCCCCGTTACGCTGGAGACACAAACCTCTTGAGCATACTGTCGGCGCGCTACTGCCACCACTCGTCGGAAAGCCAGCGGTGCGTGTGGCACCGTGAGACACGGTCTAGCGCCGAGATAGTGCGGGTTCGCCTGGCTCATTCTGACGACTCCGTTCGAGTACGGTGACGAACAGATGGAGTCCGGGGCAACACGACTCCGGGCGTCTGGGCTCGTACTCGCGGTATGGCTAACTGTGCCAGGAGGGGACTTCTGAGCGCGCGTTTCGTCTGTGTCATCGTCTACCGACGAGAAAGCGCCGGCTGAACGCCGAGTTGGGGGCGTCCGTCGGGGTACTGTCCGGGCTCGTCCGATTCGGCCGGAGATCACAGGCGCTATACCGCTCACGGGACGATAGGTGCGATAACATGGTCACCGTCAGCGTCATCGGCTGTGGACACATGGGCAGCGCGCTGGTGCGCGGGCTCGCCAGAACAGGCAAACACAGCATAACGGCCTGCGACGTGGACGAACAGGCGCTCGAAGCGGTCGCCGAGTACTGCGAGACGACCACGACGGACATGGCGACCGCCGCCGAGGCCGACGTCGTCTTCGTCGTCGTCAAACCCGACCTCACCGCCGACATCGTCGGCGACCTGGACCTCTCGGGGGACCAGACGCTCGTCTCTATCGCCGCGGGCGTCCCGATAGCGGCACTCGAACCGCGGACCGACGCCCAGGTCGTGCGTGTCATGCCGAACCTCGCGGCCGCGACGGGCAACATGGCCGCGGCCGCCAGCGGGGACGAGATCACCGACGACGTGGCCGAACTGCTCGCCGACGTCGGCGTGTTCGTCGAGATCGACGAGGCACAGATGGATATCTCCACGGCGCTCAACGGCAGCGGCCCCGCGTTCGTGTTCTATCTCATCCAGGCGATGGCCGAGGCGGGCGTCGAGAGCGGCCTCGACCCCGACGACGCCGAGCAACTCGCGGCACAGACGTTCAAGGGCGCCGCCGAGACGGTCCTCCGGGCCGACGAGTCTATCGAGGAACTCATCGACGCCGTCTGCTCGCCGAAAGGGACGACTATCGAGGGGATGAAAGTGCTCCGGGAGAGCACCGCCGACGAGGCGGTCGCGGAGGCGGTCTTCGCGGCCGAGGAACGGTCGAAAGAACTCGCGCGAGACCCCGACGATGAGTGACGGAGTGAGTGACACCGACGCGGCCGAAGTGACCGGGACGGTCGAATCGGGCGCCGTCGAGGAGGCCCGTCGACTCGCGGCCGAGGCCGGGCGCGTCGTCGTCAAGGCAGGGACGAACTCGCTGACCGACGAGTCGTCGAACCTCGACGAGGCGAAAGTCGACAAACTCGTCGAGGACGTCGTCGAGTTCCGGCGCCAGGGCAGGGACGTCCTGCTCGTGTCCTCGGGCGCGGTCGGCGCGGGGATCGGCCTGCTCGGTGCGACCGACGAGACCGCCGAGACGGTCGAGGAGTCACAGGCGCTGTCGACTATCGGCCAGTCCCAGCTCATGCGCCAGTACTCCGAGAGTTTCGAGCGCTTCGGCGTGACCGTCGCCCAGATACTCCTGACCGAGAACGACCTCGAAGACCCCGAGCGGTTCACCAACTTCCAGAACACGGTCGAACAACTGCTGGCGTGGGACATCGTCCCGATCATCAACGAGAACGACGCCGTCGCGACCGAGGAACTGCGCATCGGCGACAACGACATGCTCTCCTCGTCGGTCGCCATCGGTATCGATGCGGACCTGCTGGTCACGCTCACCGACGTCGGCGGTGTCTATACGGGCAACCCGAAGTCGGACCCGTCGGCCGAACACATCGAAGCCGTCGGGAGCAACTACGCCGCGGTGCAGGAACTGGTCGACGCGAGTTCGACGACCGGGTTCGGTGGTATCGAGACGAAAGTGGCCGGCGCACGCGCCGCGAGCGAACACGGTATCCCCGCTATCATCGCGCGATCCACCGAGGAAGACGTCCTGGCGAAGATCGGTGCGGCCAAACAGGTGGGGACGCTATTCGTCCCCACGAACGGAGGCGACGATGACTGATACGACCACGACAGGCAAGACGACCGAAGCGAAAGTCGAGGAGGCGGAGGCTGCCGCGTTGCAGATCGCGGGCCTCTCCGACGAAGCGCGGGCTGACGCACTGCACGCGATCGCCGACGCGATCGACGCGAACCACGAGGCGATCCTCGACGCCAACGAGACGGACGTCACCGAGGCCGAGAAACTCCTCGAAGCGGGCGAGTACACCCAGGCCCTCGTCGACCGACTCGAACTCTCCGAATCGAAGCTAGAGAGCATCTCCGAGATGGTCCGCAGCGTCGCCGAACAGGACGACCCACTCGGGCAGACCCAGGCGGCGCGAAAGCTCGACGAGGGACTGGAGCTGTACCGGTGCAGTGTCCCCATCGGCGTCGTCGGGACGATCTTCGAGTCCAGGCCCGACGCGCTCGTCCAGATCGCCGCGCTCTGTCTGCGGTCGGGCAACGCCGTCATCCTGAAAGGCGGCAGCGAGGCGAGTCACTCCAACCGCGTCCTCTTCGAGTTGATCCGGGAAGCGACGACCGACTCCTTCGATGGGTCCGACGTGCCCGACGGGTGGGCACAGCTCATCGAGGCGCGAGCCGACGTCGACACCGTCCTCGGGATGGACGAGAGCATCGACCTGGTCATGCCCCGTGGCAGTTCCGAGTTCGTACGCTACATTCAGGACAACACGAGCATCCCGGTCCTCGGGCACACGGAGGGGGTCTGTCACGTCTACGTCGACGAGGCGGCGGACCTCTCGATGGCGACCGACATCTCGTACGACGCGAAGGTGCAGTACCCCGCGGTGTGTAACGCCGTCGAGACGCTGCTCGTCCACGAGGACGTCGCCGACGAGTTCCTGCCGATGATCGCCGCGCGCTACGAGGACGCTGGCGTCGAGATGCGCGGCGACGAGGCTGCCCGCGAGGTCGTCCCGATGACGGCCGCGACGGAAGACGACTGGGGGACCGAGTACGGCGACCTGGTCGTCGCGATCAGGGTCGTCGACTCGCTCGCCGCGGCGACCGAGCACGTCACGACCTACGGCTCGAAACACACCGACGCCATCGTGACCGACGACAGCGACCGTGCCGGACGATTCATGCGGAGTCTCGACTCGGCGAGTGTCTTCCACAACGCCTCGACGCGGTTCGCCGACGGCTACCGCTACGGGCTCGGCGCCGAAGTCGGGATCAGCACCGGGAAGACCCACGCTCGCGGCCCCGTCGGCCTCGACGGGCTCACCACCTACCAGTACTACCTCGAAGGCGACGGCCAGCTGGTCGGCACCTACGCCGGCGCCGACGCGAAACCGTTCGTCCACGAGGACTTCGACGGCGAGTGGAATCCGGGCTCGCTGTCCGGTCAGTAGCTCGTCCCCGGACGAGTGTGGCGCTGTCCCGCCGCGGTCGCGCTCGTCGAATCGGGCGCTGAGCAGCTCCGTCAAAAGGGATTTTTCCGCGGGCCCCCGAGTCTCGGTATGGTCGTCGCGCTGGAGATGGGTTGGCGCCACCTCCTGTTCGAGAACTGGCCGGTCGACCCGGACGTGATGGACGCCCACTTGCCCGACGCGCTCGACCCCGACGTGCACGACGGGTCGGCGTGGCTGTCGGTCGTTCCGTTCACCAACGTCGCCGTCCGGCCGAAGGGGCTGCCCGAGCGGCTGGGCGTTCGCCTGCCCGAACTCAACCTCCGGACGTACGTCACGCGCGATGGCGTGCCGAGTGTCTACTTCTTCAGCCTCGACGCACAGGGGATCGCCAGCGTCGTCGGTGCGCGACTGTTCCAGCACCTGCCGTACTACTACGCGCGGATATCGCTGGGACTGGCGGACGGGCGGGTGCAGTTCGACAGTCGCCGGCGTCACCCGGGCGACCGGCCGGTCCACTACCGCGGGACGTACTGGCCGACCGGCGAGCCGTTCTCTGCCCCCGACGACCCCCTCGGGGCGTTCCTCGTCGAACGCTACCGCTTCTACACGCAAGCCCAGGACGGCTCGATACGGTACACGGACGTCGCACACGAGCCCTGGACGCTCTATCCCGCCGACGCCGAGATCGAGACCAATACGCTCCTGACAGCACACGGCTTCGCCAGACCGGACGCCGACCCGGTGTACTACTACAGCCCTGGCCTCGACGTGGTTGCCTCGCGCAGCAAGCGCGCCCCCGAGTGACCCGGAGCGGCGAGCAACCCGCGAAATCGCGGACGACGCCGGCATGACCGTCGGCGTCACTGGCAACGCGATGTGCCTCTCGCGGGTCCGTGCGGTCGACCCCGCGGACGACTGACCTGTCGGCGACACCCTACCGGCATTTCGTCGGCGTGTCCCGTCGAACCCACACCGCGAACTGCTCGCTATACGGCCGAGTTAATAATTCAAACTCTAAAAATTAACAAGAAAAGCCATAAAATTGGGGGAATATAGCAGTAGATTTAACAAACGATCCCGGCGTATCGTCGGGTGATGACTGACGGCGATTCGTCACCGCACAGTCGGACAGGGCAGGCGTCGCCCGACAGCGGAGTCACGGCTGTCGACGAGAGCGATGGACACGACCACGGACGGGGTGGACACGGTGGCGACGCCCACGACCACGGCCCGACCGGGTCGAGTAGCCGGAGCCTCGCGGCGGTCGCGGCGATCAACCTGGTCGGGTTCGTCGTCGAACTCGCGGGGGGGCTGGCGTTCGGATCGGTCGCGCTCGTCAGTGACGCGGTCCACATGCTGTTCGACGCGCTCGCGTACGTGCTGGCGTTCGTGGCCGCGGCCGTCGCCGAACGGGTCGACGCTGGCGACACCTGGTCGTTCGGCCTTCACCGGATCGAACCGTTCGCGGCCTTCCTCAACGGCCTGTTCCTGTTGCCGATGGTCGGGTTCATCCTCTGGGAGTCCTTCCAGCGCTTTCTCGACCCCGTGGCCATCGGTACCGGGCCGACGCTGGCCATCGCGGTCGGCGGCCTCCTCGTCAACCTCGTGTCTGTCGTCGTCCTCGAAGGCGACGACATGAGTCTCAACGAGCGCGGCGCGTTCTACCACCTACTCGGTGACGCAGGCGGATCGGTCGTCGTCATCGTTTCTGTGCTGGCCGTCGAGTTCACGGGCGTCCGCGCGGTCGACCCGGTCGCAGCGGTCGTCGTCGCCGGCCTCGTGGCCTGGTCGGCCGTCCGCGTCCTCCGGGAGAGCGGCGCCGTCTTCTTCCTGAAGACGCCCGTCGACGTCGACGCCCTCCGGGTGGACCTTCTCGATATCGACCAGATAGTCGACGTCAGGGATCTCCACGCCTGGCAGGTCTGTAGTCGCCTCACAGTCGCGACGGTCCACGTCGAGACCGACGCCGAAACCCTGTCGGCGGCCGAGGCAGTCGACAACCGCGTCCACGCCGTCCTCGCCGACCACGGGATCGACCACGCCACCGTCGAGCGATGCTCGGGCGACGACCGCCACGTCCGCCTCGACGCCCACGGTCATTGACACGGTCGGTCGAGGCCGGTCGAACCCTTCCCGGTCGTTTTCCACGCCTGTCGAACGACATAGCAGGTGTGGCGGTATAGTTTCGAGAGAACGATTCCCGCGACAGCGCCCGATGGAGTGCGATGGCAGCCCCGGAGTCGCCCGAACACTGCGTCCGCAGAGACGAGAGACGCTGGCTCTCTCGAACCACGTGCCACCGAGGCGGTTCACTCGTGATACGTCGGGGCGGCCGTTTCCACTACTTCACAGGCGAGTGCCTCGAAATCGGCCGTCTCGGGCACGACGTCGACGTCGATACCGGCCACATTCGCGGTCTCCCGTGTCGGGTCGCCGATGACGCCGACGACCGCGTCGTTCAGCCCCTCGAGAGCCGCGTCGCGAATCCCGCGGTCGGTCGCCGCGTCGAGGAAGTGCTCGACCGTGAGCGAGGAGGTAAAGACGGCCCCACCGAGGTCACCGCTCGCGGCCAGTTCGGCCGACCGGCCGGCGCCCTCGGGACGGGTCAGCCGGTAGAGTACCGTCTCGTGGACGGTCGCGCCGGCCGATTCGAGACCGTCGATGAGCACGTCCGAACCGTGGTCTGACCGGGCGAGTTCGACGGTCTTTCCCTCGACCTCGTCGGCCAGTGCCGCGACGAGCCCCGCCGAGGAGTACTCCTCGGGGACGATGTCGACCGGGTAGCCGTGTTCGCGGAGCGCGTCGGCCGTCGACGCGCCGATGGCGACGACCGTCGCCTCGCCGGGTTCCCAGCGCTGACCGTCCCCGTCGCGGGGGCGCTCGCCGGCGACGATCTCGACGCCGGTCTTGCTGGTGAACACCACGTACTCGGCGCCGTGGGGTCGTTCGCCCGTCGGTTCGACGGATAGCATCGGGTCGGCGACGGGCGTCGCACCGAGCGATTCGAGCAACGCCACGGCGTCGGCCAGGCGGTCGTCGTCTGGCCGGAAGACGGCGACGCGCAGTCGTGGTTCCGGCTCGTCGGGCCCCGACGCCACCACGTCGGACTCCTCGTTCACTGCTCGCTCACCTCGTCCGGGTTGTCCGACTCGCTTGCCTCGGACGCGTCCCCACCGTATCCTCGCAAGAACTCGACGACGGTCTCGCGCTCGCCAGCCACGTCGCCTATCACGGTGATCGCGGGCGGTTCGATGCCGACCGCGTCGCGGGCCTCGACGATCGTCGTGAGCGTGCCGGTCGCGACCCGCTGGTCGGGCCAGGTGGCTCGCTCGACCAGCGCGACGGGTGTCTCGGGATCCATGCCGGCCTCGCGGAGCGCGGCGGTGTAGTCGGGGAGTTTGCCGACGCCCATCAACACGACGATAGTCCCGCCCGTGGCCGCGAGCGCGTCCCAGTCGACGGCGGACTCGTCTTTGGTGGGGTCCTCGTGACCGGTGACGAACGACACCGAGGACGCGTGGTCACGGTGGGTGACGGGGATACCGGCGACGGCCGGCCCGCCGATCGCGGAGGTGACCCCCGGCACGACCTCGAAGGGGACGTCGTGGTCGGCGAGGTAGGCGGCCTCCTCGCCGCCGCGCCCGAAGACGAACGGGTCGCCGCCTTTCAGTCGAACCACCGTCTTGCCCTCGTTCGCGAGGTCCACAAGGCGTTCGTTGATGGCTGACTGGGGTGTGCGCTCGCCGCCGGCGCGCTTGCCGACGTCCTCGCGGCGCTGTTCGGGGATCAGGTCGATGATCTCGGGGCCGGGCAGTTTGTCGTGGAGGACGACGTCGGCCTCGTCCAGGAGTCGCCGCGCCTTCACCGTCAGCAACTCGGGGTCGCCCGGGCCGGAGCCGACGAGGTAGACAGTCCCCGTCACGACTGCTCGTCCTCTCTGTCGGGTTCGACTGGCGCGTCTCCGTCGTCGGATCCACGGTCAACCCCATCGTCGCGGCGCGCTCGCTCGATCAGGTCGGCCGCCCCCCGTTCGGCGAGGTCGGTCGCGAAGGCGTGGGCCGCCGCGGCGTGGCGCTCGACCGGGAGTTCGCGACTCGCCCGCACCTCCTCCTCGCCCCCGCGGTCGAGCACCCTGACCGTCGTCCGGACGACCGGGCCCTGCAAGACAGCGTGGATCCCGACGGGAGCGATACAGCCGCCGCCGAGCGTTTCTAGGACTGTGCGTTCGACCGTCGACTCGACCCGACTGTGGGGGTGGTCCAGCACCGACCGGATGTCCTCGGCGAGGTCACCGCTCGCTGCCGTGACGGCGAGTGCGCCCTGGCCCGGCGCGGGGACGAACTCCGTCGGCGGGAGTCGCTCGTGGGGGACGTGGTGGGGCAGGCCGATCCGCTCCAGTCCGGCCTCCGCGAGGACGATGGCGTCGTACTCGGTGTCGATCTCGCGTTCGCTCGCCCGTCGCTCGATCTCGGCGAGGCCGTCGAACCACTCCTCGAGTGTGCGGTCGAACTCGGACTCTTCGCCGTCCTCGTCGTCCTCAGTCTCCGTGTCGCCGCCCCCAGCCCCCGTGTCGTCGCTGTCGGTTTCGTCGTGACCGTCGTCGCCGTCGTCGACTTCGTTGTACTCGGCGAAGTCAGTCTCCTCGCTCTCGGCGTCCAGTCGGCGCTGGTACTCGCGCTGGATCGTCGGGGCGAGGAGTTTCTCGACGCGCGTGTCGACGTTGCCACGAAGGGGCTGGACGTCAAGGTCTTCGCGGGTCGCCAGCAACTGTGCGCCCCGGCGCAGGCTCGACGTGCCGACGACGGCACCCTCGGGCAGTGCCGAGAGCGAGGCCCCGTCTGGCGTACAGAGCAGGTCACCGGGCGGGCCCCGTTCGGGGACGCCCGCGACGACGAGATCGTCGGGCATCTCCGTGGGCATGTCCTTCATCGAGTGGACGGCGGCATCGAGGTCCCCCGAGAGCACTTCCTCGTCCAGGTCGCGGACGAACGCGCCGGTCTTGCCCAGTCGGTGGATCAGTTCGTCGGTGATCCGGTCGCCTGTCGTCTCGACGGTCACCAGTTCCACTTCGAACCGGCGACCCTCCAGGCGTTCGGCGACGGTCGCTGCCTGGCGAAGGGCCAGGTCCGACCCCCGTGTCCCCAGTCGGATCGTCCGGCCACGTGAACTCATTGCTCTCACTCGACGGTCCGGGGTGAAAAGCACCACCATCTTTTTCCCGGAGGGGTGTCCTCGCTCACTGCGTTCGCTGCGGGCACCCCTCCGGCAAAAACATGGGTGAAAAAACCGCTCACTTCGTTCGCGGTGAACCGCGCTCGCTTCGCTCGCGCGGACGTTCAACACAGAGGAATAGGTAGCACCTCGCTGAATTCCCACCTATAATTGGATAGCTACGGCGTGTGAGATACAGATTTTTGATTCATCACGGGACCTTCGGATCTATCACGACAGCGTTGTCGCCCCCATAATTTGATTACTATTCTCATCATTTTCTGGCATATGCCGAATGGTCATGGACAAAGGCAGGAACACGAAGAGGAACTGATTGAGGCAGTTGAGGAAGATGGATGGGCTCATTTCCCGGAACCACCTGACTGGGTCGTTGATGCCGCTAAATCGGACGGTATTCCGTCTGCGACTATAGGATTTGAAGCAGCACAGAAGGAGTACCATGGAGATAATTACGTCTATCTCGCCGTCTCCTCAGTTCACGGGAATTATCTCCACGTCTTTTCGCAAAAGAAATCTGAATACTTCGAGACAACTCCAGAGGAAGGGACCTGTCCGAACTGCCAAAAGTACGTCAAGAGATACGAGGAAGATGATTATCTCACCTGCCACCGTTGTGGTTGGCAGTACAAACCACTTAAAGAACGATTGAATAATTTGTTCTAAACCGATTACGGGACGATTTTGAACAACTCCGCGACTTCGACTACATCGACCGATCTACGTCCGCTCACGCTGCACGAACTGGCTGGTTCTGATTATATTACCTAGTGTATACGCGCTCTGTATTCAGTACAGGCCGATAAACATCAACGGTACCTGATAGAACCTCCGCGGTAACTACGCAGATTCGTGCTATCAGGTGTCCAGCCGAGGGAACGCGCGGGCGGCCAGCGTCACCGACAGGACCGAGATGAGCACGGTCCCGGCAACGAGGACGAGGCTGGGAGTGGCTTCGAGTCGCGGGTGGTAGGGCGGAATCCCGCCGACGAACACCCCGGCGTAGTCGAAGACGTCGTTGCCGAGCGCGAGCACCAGCGCCGTGACGAGCGCACCCTTCGTCGTCGAACCGTAGTGAGGGGCGAGGTACGCCTCGGGGATGAACAGGACGTGGGTCACGAGCACGCCGAAGTAGTTCCAGGGCCGCGGGAAGTACAGCGAGAACTGGAGGTTCAGGGAGAGCGCCGTCCACAGCCCCATCTTGACGAGCCAGACGAACGCGATGGTGTGGAGATACGCGAGCACGAGGTTCTGCGCTGCGTCGTCGAGCCGATTCCCGAGATTGGGGAAGAGCGTCGCCAGGGAGAGGGCCATCAGGCCGACGGCGACCGGCGAGTCGACGAGCAACGGCCAGACGAACGTGTCGGTCGCGTTGAGCTGGGGGAGATAGAAGTGGATCCCGACGAAGACGGCGGCGACGTTGGCGAACACGAGCCAGACGAGACTCGGCGCGTTCTCCAGATAGTAGCGCGCCCACTTCCGGGGAATGGGACTCCGCCGCTCGGCCCCGAACCAGCCGTCCATATCCGGCCAGCGGGGACCCGCGTACTAAGCCGTACCGAACTGACCGTTCACGACGGGGTCGACCGACCGCTGGTGGGCAAGAATTGCGGTGAAAATGCACGACGGGATAAGGGTACGGGAGAAGGCTTATCCGTGGTCGTGGCAGAGAGTCACACGCACAGTATGTTCGAGCGATTTTCGAGCGGCTACTACCTGGGTCGGCTCTACGTCGAGCCGGACGAGGGCGGGCGCGCGGCTATCTCGCGTGCCCAGCACGAGCGGGTCAACGAGCAACTCTACACCGGCGAGGGGGTCGAGCGGACCGACCTCCCGCTGGTGATGAAACTCGGGAACACACACTTCACAGTCGGCGGTGGGGACGACGTCCCCGCCGACACGCTCGTTGTCCCCGAGTCCCTCGTCGAGGAGACCGACATCCGGAACCCGCCAGCGCTCCGTGAGGTCTTCCTCGCGAAGGCCGACCGTGCGCGGCAGTTGCTCTCGGTCGCAGAAGGACTGCCCACGGTCGGGAGCGACAGCGAAGCGGGCGTCGCGGGCGGGGACGGCGGTCACAGTGGCGACGGGACCTACGGTGCGGACGGGACCGACGGTGCCGGGAGCGATGGCACCGGGACCGACGGAGACGGCTTTCGGTTCGGACGGGGCGACGGTCCCACCGGGATTTAAGCCCGCCGGCGCCCCCCACGTCGAGTGATGCTCGACGAGTTGCTCGGCCGCGCCGAACTCAAGTCACGGATCGAGGAACTCGAGGAGGAGTTACACCACCGCGAGCGCGAGTTAGAGGCCGAGCGCGAACGCCGCTCCGAGGCCGCCAGCGACCGCCAGGCCGCCCAGGAGCGGGTCAACCGGCTGGAGGACCGCATCGCGGAGTTAGAGGGGACCGTCGACCGCCTCCGCGACGAGGCAGAGGGCGAGCGGTCGTTCGCACGCACCGAACGACTCGTCGACGACCGCCGCGGCGAGGTCCTCGACCGCCTGGAATCGCTCGCGACCGACGAGGAGGGGGCCTTTACGGCCTACGTTCCCGACGGACACGACCTGCCCGAACCGGTGAGAGCGGCCTTCGGCGACCGCGCGGCCCTCGTGGGGCGGGCCGCGCCCTGTCTCGCAGTCACCGACGACGCCGGCCTCACGAGCGCGTGTCTCTCCGTCCCCGACCCGCCCGCGCCCTTCGCGGAGTGGGGCGAGGGGTTTCGCGTCGAGCGCGAACGACTGGAGCCACGCGGCCGCTTCGCGCTCGCGCTCGTCCGTTCGGACCTCTTCGCGCTGGGTGTCTACGAGGGACGCGAACGCGTCGCGTTCCAGGGCTTCGACTCCGAGTTGAAGAGCAAACACTCCAAGGGTGGGTTCTCGCAGGCCCGCTTCGAGCGACTGCGCGACGCCCAGATCGACGACCACCTCGACCGCTGCCGGGCAGCACTCGAAGACGTGGACGTGGACGTCGACGCGAACAGACTGTACGTCGTCGGCGAACGCACAGTTCTAGACGAATTCGAGGACCGTGCCGACGCGACGGCGGCGGTCGACGCGACCGGTGACCCCGAAGACGCACTCGCCGACGCGTTCCGGGAGTTCTGGACGGTCAGACTGCGCGTGCCCTGAGCGGGAGTCGGCGTCGGAGACGCAGCCACGGAGGTGTGCCTCCAGTTCTGTCTGGTTCGAGTCAGACGTTCAGTACACGTGCGTAGATATCGCTACGAGTCCTCCCAGATACGGTAGACGTTCTTGGAGTCGTGCTGAATACAGGGCGCGAATGCAGCACTCACTCGGTTACTGGGTAACCTGGACGCTGTGGTGACGGCACATCGGCTGTGCCCCCCCGGCCGGACGAACCGGGGTTTGGCACTCACCTGGAGCGGATGTTCCGCCCCAGTGCCCGGGCGAAGGTCACTGGATGGAGAAGCGGCGTCAGGACTTGCCCGATGCCCTCCTCGGGTTCGCGGAAGACGCCCAGCTGGCGGAGGAGTTCCGCACGGTCGTAGTAGACCCGCTCGCCGGCGAGTTTGCCCTGGTCGTCGAACGCGAACACTGCACAGCTATCGAACTCGACCTCCCGACCGGTACCGGGGAGCCCTCGCCAGTTCCGCTCGTGGGTCCCCTTTTGGGTAGTTTCCAGAATCACGTGGTCGTCGGTCACGTGGCGCTGGTGGACGTCGATGTGGAAATCGGGGAGTGCACGGAGCAATTCCTCATAGTGGGCGCGGACGCCACCGCGACCCTCGTGGTGATCACCGACCGGTTCGTTATCGTACCACGGGTCCTCCCCGAACGTCGCCATGATCCCGTCGAGATCGTGTTGATTCTCCTGCTGAACGTGTTCTTCCACTAGCGCCAGGCGCTCCTCACGCGATACTGATGTCTCCGCCGTTCCAGAATCGTTCGCTGTCACTGTCCGTCACGTTTGGCAGTTTCTTCGGATTCAATAAGAAGTCGGATACTACCTGTGTAGTGCGATGGAAGTAGTCTTAACAGCTGTCATGCAGATTGTTAGCACATGAGCGGGTCATCCGTCACCATCGACGGGACCGAGGTTGCTGCGGCGTCGATGGATGGCGTAGGAGTGATTTCAGGAGCCGAATACGCGGCCGTAAACGACGCACTCGTCGGGGTTCACGGATATGAAACCACTCAGGAACTCGTCGGTCGAGCATGGGAAACGCTGTATTCCCTCGGGGATGGAGAAGTCACAGCGGAAGAGCTCTTGGCGAGGGTTCGCGACGACGGTGAATGGCGGGGACGCGCGTTCGGTCGTAGACGAAACGGGGGCCGCGTCCCGGTCGAACTCTCCATGCGAACAACCGGCAATGGCATCGTTTGTATCGTCCGCGACGTAACCGAACGGAGAGAACGCAAACGCGAACTCGAGCGCTATGAGACCATCCTGGAAACCGTCGATGACGGCGTCTACGTTCTGGATGAGGTTCTCAGGGTCGATACGGCAAACGACCGATTCTTCGAGATGCTATCGCAGTTCGGGATCTCCCGCGAGGAGGCTCGAGATAGTCATGCGCATGAGTTGATACCACGGGAGGAAGACCGGGCTTCTCTCGAGGACGCCATCCACGAAGCAATCGACAACGAGCCTCACACGGGATCGTTCGAGATGTCCGCGGAGATGCCTGACGGCGAAACGGTGGTTTACGAATCCCGGTTTCGCCTCTACCCCGAACCCCAGGGCGAGCACCGCGGCTGTATCGGCGTCCTCCGGGACATTACGGAGCGGAAGGAACGAGAACGAGACCTCCAGGCCGCTCGACGGTTCAACGAGGAACTGGTCGAGAACGCTCCGTTCAGCATGGTGCGGATCGACGAGGAGTTCCGGATCACGTACGTGAATCCCCGGACCGAGGAAGTCACCGGGCTTCCGGACGACAAGGAGTCGGAGGCAATCGGTGTCGACATCCGGAAACTCCCCTCGGTCGCCGAAACCGGGGATGCGGACCTGTTTACGTCGCTGAAAGACGGGGAGACCGTCGAGTTCGAATTCCCGTTCGAGTCGATCTACGGCCGGGAGGTGTATTTCACCGGACGGGGCGTTCCCCTGATGTCCGACGGGGAGTTCAACGGCGCGGTTTTGATGTCCGTCGACATCTCCGAACGCCGACAACACGAAAAGGACCTGGAACGACAGCGGGACGAACTCGACACGCTGAACCGCATCAACGAATTGCTTCTCGCAGTCTCCCGGGACTTGTTCGAGTCGCCGATACACGAGGACATCGAAGAGACCGTGTGTACCCGTCTCGCCAACTCGGATCTCTATCAGTGTGCGTGGATAGGGAAACCCGAGGTGGGTGGAAATCGGCTCATTCCAGACGTTTACGCTGGAGTCGACGAGGAGTTCATCGAGTCCGTGGCTATATCGACCGATGGGGACACTACCGGACAGGGACTCGGCGGTCACGCGTTTCGAACGGGGACTATCCAGATCAGTCAGGCGCTCGAAACGGACCCGCTGTTCGAACCGTGGCTGGAGGCGAACCCGGACCACGATGTCAGGTCTGTGGCCGCCGTTCCTTTGAACTACGATGGGTCGACGTATGGAATCCTCGCGGTCTACGCGTCTCGGCCGTTCGCGTTTAGTGAGCGCGAACAGCAGGGATTCGAGATGTTAGGCGAGGCGATCGGATATGCGATCAACGCCAACCGGACACGACAGCTGTTGTTCGCCGAGAAGGTCGTCGAACTCGATGTTCGACTTACGGACTCGAACGAATTTTTCGTCGAGACAGCCACCCGACTCGGATGTCGACTCTCGCTGGAAAGTTACGTCTCTACGAGTTCCGGGGCCTGGCTGATGTACTTCTCCGTGACCGGTTCGGACGTCGATCGATTAGTCGACGCAACACGAGACGCGCCTGCAGTTGAGACTGTCCGGACAATCGAGCGGGGAGACGAGCTAGGCGTGGCGATCACTTCGGAGTCGTCACTGCTGGATACGATCTCAACACTCGGTGGTACAGTTTCCTCTGGCTCGATTGCCGACGGTCGCGGGGACTTCGTGGTCCAGATTCCGCAATCGACAGACATCCGTGAGTTCGTCGAACAGCTCCAATCGATGTATTCCGGGGTGAAGATAACGGCCAAACGAGGGGACGAGCGGCCGGCTGATCCCTCGAACCGGATCTCTGGAGACGGGCTCGTTGAACTCACTGACCGGCAGCGGCAAGCTCTCGAAGCCGCCTACCGTTCGGGCTATTTCGAATGGCCGCGGGAAAACGCCGCCGAAGATCTGGCCGAGCTGCTAGAGATATCTCGACCGACGTTCCAGGCGCACCTTCGAAAAGCCGAGAATCAACTTCTCTCGGCGTTCTTCAACCGGACAGACGACGATAGCTGACGACGTGAGATGACTGGTGTCTCCTCCATCCCGTCTCTCGTCCGAGCCCCGAACAGGGGACGACAGGTAGTTTCAACGCTACATTCGTAGTGCCGGAGGACACAATCGTTTCTCGGACGCCGGTTCCGAATTGTGCCCCTCTCTCTCAAGTTCTGACCACCGGGACTCATCGCGTTGATTTCTGCCACACGACGTCCCTCACTGAGTCACTACACTGGTAGCCTCGTATTTCTTGCCGAGTCCGGACGACTGCCTGCACGTTGTGACGACGCCCGAGCAACCATCTGAGCGCCCCACTCACCGGGTGTATGAGAATTGGCGTGGCGAGCAAAACGGCTCCGACGGACAACCGACGGGCCGGACCGCGCCCGGCGAGTCAGGGGAGCGAACGACAGGGATGAAAGTGCACTTGCGTGACCGATTGCAGCACCCACTGCGACGGTACCCGAGTACCGGAGAGATCAGCAACCATGGGCTGTCCCTTCCACGATAAATCAGAAACCACGACAGAATCGAGTGGGGAAGACACTGAACAGCCGGCGACAGACCGCGCGGAGTCGATCGAGACGCGTGGCGTCGACCGGCGAACCTTCGTCAAATCGGCGCTGGCTATCGGTGGCGTCGGTGCGGTTATCCAACTGGACGACGTGGCGGGTATGTCGTCGAACACCAGCGACGAGGAGCGCCGGACGATCACTGCCGGCGAACGACTTAACAGGCAACACGCCTGGGACGCCTTCGAGGACGCGGCGGCATCCATCCACACGAAACCGCCCCACCACGGGCTCTTTCTGTTCTTGAACTACGCGAGCGACGGGGAGCCGACTCCCGAGCACCGGGAACGAGTCGAGGGCGCACTCGAAGAGATCGAGAAGGCCTTCGATTGGCACTCGAAGGGAGTCCTGTTCACGATGGCCTACTCGGCGGACTACTTCGACCGGTTCGAGGAGGATCCGCCAACGGGTGCCGCGCCGTGGGAGCAGGAGACGGTCGTCGACCACGCCGAGCAGGTCACGACCGACGACCCCGGCTCTTTCGAGCCGGAAGACCACGAGGCGCTCCTGCTGTTGGCGAGCGACAACGTGGCGAATCTGCTCGCCGTCGAGGAAGCTCTGTGGGGCAACGACGACGAACTCGACGTGTCGTTCGCCGAGACCTTCGAGGGAATCTTCGAGCGCCCCCGGGAGTTCCCGTCGCGACGAGTCGGCTTCCTCGGCCCGGAACTCCCGAAAGACAGATACGATACGGAACTCGATATCGACGTCCCCGACGGTGCACCGCTGTCGATGGGCTTTATCGCGGGATTCGACGCCAGTCAACCCTTCGAGGATGCAGTCACGCTCAGAGCTGACCAGCAGTTCCCGAACGCCTCTGTCGACCCGGCAGACGTCCCGACCGACCGCGAGTACGTCGGCGAGGTCGGTGAACGCGACCCCGACATCTTCGCACAGGGGACGCTCAAACACGTCTCACACATCACACTCGATCTGGAGGAGTGGTACGACCGGTCACACGAGGAACGGCGTCAGGATATGTACAGTCCGTTCCACACCGAATCGGACGTCGGCGACGTCGGCGAGAACCTGACCAGCTACCAGGACCGCGAACCCGGCGCCGAGGGGCACGATGATGGTACGGAGGTCGACGACCTGGCCGCACGTGACCCCGATCAAGAGGATTACGCCACGCGAGCCCCGGAAACGGCCACGGAGGGCACCGAATTGACCGACGACGAGGGTGTACTGGGTCACTCACAGAAGGCTGCCCGTGCCCGTTACGACGTGAACGACAACGAGGAACTGGTCCCACCAGTGCTCCGTCGGGACTGGGACGGTATCACCACGAGTCTGGACGTCGAATCCAGCTACCACTTCAACATCCCGATGCGGTTTAACGAGAGCGCGATGTCGCTGTTCGAGGCCAATTACAAGCTCAACTTCGAGTCGCTCGACGGCCGCATCGATCACTCCGACGTCGACGAGTCCCAGCGGCCGGACCGGAACGGCATCGCCCCGTTCATGCAGGCGACACGACGCGGGCACTTTCTGGTGCCCCCCATCAAACTGCGGGCGCTCCCACACCCACAGCCACGGACAGTCGACATCGAAGTCGAGGAGCGCGAAGATACCTTCGTCGTCGAGGTGGATGCCGACCCCGGCGAGATCGAGGATTCGACAGTCGAGTTCGGACGCGTCCGCGACGTGAATCGGGCCCAGGGGGCAACACCCATCGAGCGCTACACTCGGGGAGGTAACGTGCAGTACGTCTTCGAGGGGGAGGCGGTCGACAGTCGAATCTACAGCGAGAACACGGTGAGACTGTTCGCAAAACGACGGAGTGACCACAGGCCTGTCGTCGGCTCGACGGGCCTGTCGTGATACGTCACAGTCGACACCGGGAACACCCCAGTTCGACGGCGGAGGTAGACACCAATGTCTCGAATGCGCTCGGAGGAACCGTCGACGGCAGAGCGAGCCGGGAACCGTGGATCGACTGAATCACATACGTCCAGTGTTATCGCGGGCGTTTGCATCTCTCACGACACAGCCAGTGTCGATGACATCGAAACGGCCGGTCGGTTCGACACGAAGACGACGCTTGCCAGACTGCTCGCCCGCGAGCCCGTCTCCGAGGCCCTCGTTCTCCAGACGTGCCACCGGGTCGAGGCGTACGTGGTGACCAGCGCCACACCGGTCGGACGGCGCGTCCTCGCCGATTTCACGCCGGATGTCGACTCCAGTGCGGTCGTGGAGATGGGTCACGAGGAGAGTCTGCGCCACCTGCTACGGGTCGCTGCTGGTCTTGAATCGCTCGTTCTCGGTGAGGACCAGATCCTGGGGCAGGTCCGGGACGCATACACGGACGCCCGCGAGGTCGATGCTATCGGTTCCGTCCTCGAGCCTGCCGTCCTGAAAGCGATCCGTGTGGGCGAACGCGCCCGGACCGAAACGTCGATCAACGACGGCGTGTGTTCCATCGGGAGTGCCACGGTCGCACTCGTCGACGAGCAGTGCGACCTCGACGGGGCGACTGCGCTCGTCATCGGCGCTGGCCAGACCGGCAGCCGCACCGCAAACGCGTTCGCCGATTCGGGAATCGAGACGCTGTACATAGCCAATCGGTCAGTTCCGCGCGCCGAGGGCGTCGCCGACCAGGTCGACCTCAACGACGCTCGTGCGGTCGGACTTGACGCACTGTCCACGGTCATGGTGGAAGCAGACGTGGTCGTCTCCGCGACCAGCAGTGACGAGTACATCCTCGACCGTGAGTGCCTGGATACCCCTGGCTCGACGCTGATTGTCGATGCTGCTCGACCCCGGGACGTTTCACCGACCGTGAAGACTATCGAGGGCGTGACTATCCGTACCCTCGGCGCGCTCGAATCGGTCGTCGACGAAGCAAAACAACATCGGCAGAGTGCAGCACAGGACGTCGAGACAATCGTCCAATGCGAGTTCGAACGATTGGAGGAACAGTACCGGCGCGAGCGCGCCGACGATGTCATTGCTACAATGTACGAACGAGCCGAGGAGATCAAATCACACCAGGTGTCGAAGGCGCTCGACCGAATCGAATCCCGGGGAGACAACAGCGAGACTCGACGCAGAATCATCGATTCGCTGGCAGATGCACTGGTCTCTAGCCTGCTCGCCGACCCAACCCATGAACTGCGTGCGGCCGCTGAAGAGGGCAACTGGACGATGCTCGAGAACGCGTCACGACTGTTCGTTCCCGGGACCGAGACTGAGGGTGACGTCGCCGACGACGTCTACACCCACCGCGACACCGACGCCTACTCCAAGCGCTCCGCGGAATCTCGCCCCAGGCATCACCGAGGACGGTATCGATAACCAAATCGCGCTCATGCGCGCCCACCGGCGGACACTCATCGACGACGGGTTAGTCCGTTCAACAAATAGAAGCAGATCCCATTTAGGAAGGTCGTCCATTGACCGACGCTTCTCAATCAAACGGTGTCGGGAGTTCGAGAAGCGACGTGGAGAGATGCAACAGCGTGGCACGCAAGCCGCGCACAACGCCCTACTTCGTCTCGGGAAACGAGAAGAAGCGTGGCGGAAACAGTATATCCACACGGTCGCCAACGAACTTGTCACAGAAGCCGTCGAACACGACTGTGACGTCATCGTGTTCGAGGACTTGACCGACATCCGAGAGCGCCTTCCGCACGCGAAGTGGCACCATGTACGGGCGTTCCGACGCCTCTACGAGTACGTCTTCTACAAAGCGCCGGAGCGCGGCGTTTCCGTGGAGCAGGTTGAACCGAACCACACGTCTCAACGCTGTTCTCGGATAGATTGCGGGTTCACGCACGAGGACAACCGTCACGGAGAACAGTTCAAGTGTCGAAAGTGCGGATACGAAGTGAACGCTGACTACAACGGTGCGAAGAACATCGGGCTCCGCTACGCCCGAAAGCGGACACACAGACTCCGTTCCTCGCCCAAGTCGGGGAGCGGAGACGCAGAAGTAGACCTGCGTATGCATGGTGGGACGTTGAACAGCAAGAGTCACCGGCAGATTGCCGGAGACTGATTGCCGGGAGTCCACATCAAAGCTCCACCCTCAACGAAGCGAGGTCCGTATGGACCGAGCGAGTAGGGTGGGGTAGTTTATATGTGACTCCCGCCGTCGACCCACAGGACTTCGCCGGTGACGTAGGCCGCGCCGTCGCTCGCGAGGTACCGGTAGGCGTCCGTGAGGTCGTCGGGTCGGCCTGCCCGGGTCGGCGGTTCGCGCCCCTCGCCGACGGCGTCGCCGGCGCGCTCTGACCACCCCTCGGTGATCTCGGTCGCGATAGGACCGGGCGCGACGGCGTTGACTCTGATATCGTGCTGGGCGAGCTCCAGCGCGGCACTCTGCGTGAGCATCTTGACCGCGCCCTTGGTCGTCGCGTAGTGTGAGTGCTCCCACTCGGCGGACGCCGAGGTGGTCGAGGCGGTGTTGACGACCGACCCTGGCTCGCCGCGGTCGATCATGTCCTGGGCGGCGGCCTGCGTGCCGAAGAAGGCGCCCCGTGCGTTGACCGCGTGGAGGCGGTCGTACTCCTCGGGCGTGACGTCCAGAAACTCGCGACTGACGTGGATCCCGGCGTTGTTGACCATCACGTCGACGCCGCCGAACTCGCGGGCGGCGGCGACGACCGACTCCACGTCGTCAACGTCCGAGACGTCCGTCTCGACGTAGATGCCCCGCCCCTCGGTCTCGTCGGCGATGGTCTCGTGCGTGGGTGTGTCGGTGTCTCCGACGGCGGCGTCCGCGTTCCTGTCTTTCGGCTCGGCGCGCACGTCGGCGTTGATCACGGTGGCGCCGGCCTCGCCGAAACCCAGTGCGACCGCGCGACCGATGCCCGAACTCGCGCCGGTCACGATAACCGTCTCGTCGGTGAAATCCGCAGTGATCGTTCCCATGGCCGACCCTCGGCGGCCGCGCGCAACGGTCTTTCGGTCGCGGAACTGGAGTGGCGCTTTCGGTCGCGGAACTGTGGTGACCCCGGCTGGCGTCCCGCGCTCGCGCTGTAGCTTTTTCACCCGGTGGTGTGAACCGGGCGCCATGGACGAGGGACGCCGGGCGTTCGAGCCCGACGAGTACGCAGGGGACTTGCAACGCGAGGCGGGGGAGACACCGGTCGACGGCGCGACCTGGTACACCGCAAGCTCGCAGGGCGAGGCGCTCGTCTACGACGTCGCGCCCGGCGCGCTCGCCGGCGGCGCGTACCTCGCGACGGACTTCCTGCTGGACGGCCCGGACACGGCGATGTTTCGCCTGGCGCTGACCGACGGCGAGGCGACGTTCACCCTCCTCTACGGCGTCATCCCCGAGTGTGAGGGACGAGTTCGACTGCCACTCGACGCGCTCGACCAGCACCGCTCGGACCTGGAACGCGAGGGTGCCTGGTGTAAACCCATGATACGGGGCGACCGCGTCGACCCCGCCGACGTCGAGCGGGTCGAACTCGCGCTCGTCTCGGACCCGGGCGACGGCGTCCGCTGGTCCCAGTCGCCGCTCACTGTGACCGCCGAGGAACCGCCGCGCCTGACCGACCCCGCGCTCCCCGAGGGCCCGCTGCTCGACGAGTTCGGACAGGCCACGTTCCGCGAGTGGGACGGCCACACCGAGAGCGAGGCCGAACTCGTCGAGCGACTCCGCGCACAACGGGACGCCGCGGACGGATCCGTGGACACTGCCGGGTCGAACGACCCCGACAGGTTCGACGACTGGGGCGGCCGGACCGACCACGAGTTCACCGCGACGGGCTTTTTCCGCACGCACTACTCGGGCGGTCGCTGGTGGCTGGTCACGCCCGACGGCCACCCCTTCTGGTCGGCCGGACTCGACGTCGTCAGCCCGAACGTCACGACACGGTACGACGGGATCGAGGACGCGCTGACGTGGCTTCCGGACGAAGACGGACGCTTCGCCGACGCGTTCGAACACTGGGCGGAGTCGGGCGAGTACGTCGACTACCTCGTCGCGAACCTGATACGGGCCTTCGGCGCCGACGACTGGCGCGAGGCCTGGGCCGAGATCGCGTTCTCCCAGCTCCGCGAACTGGGGTTCAACACCGTCGGCAACTGGTCGGACTGGGAGGCCGCCAGCGAGGCTGGAGTACCGTACACCCGGCCGCTGGAGCTGGCGTTCCCCGAGACGCCGATGGTCTTCCGGGACTTCCCCGACGTCTATCACGACGCCTTCCCCGGGGACGCCGCCGCCGTCGCGGCCGACCTCGAAGCCACGGCGGACGACCCGGCGATGGTCGGCTACTTCCTCGGGAACGAACCCGACTGGCGGGCCGGAAACGAGCCCGTCGCGGTCGCGATGCTCCGGACCGGCGCGTCCTCGGCCTGCCGCCGGGAACTGGCGGACTGGCTCGCAGACAGGTACGGACTGGGCGACCCGGTCGGCGGGGACGGCGGAACCGGCGACGGCGAGACCGGCGACAGCGACGACGACGATTCTCTCGCCGACGTCTGGAATATGGACGTCACCCTCGACGACGTCCGCGAGGGGGTGTGGGACCGCGAACTCACGGCGGCCGCCCGCGCCGACCTCGAACAGTTCAGTTCCCGGATGGTCGACCGCCTCTACGGGGTCCTCGGTGCGGCCTGTCGCGAGGTCGACCCGGACCACCTGAACCTCGGGAACCGCCTCGTCGACGTCCCCGCCGACTGGGTGCTGGACGGGATGGCAGGCAACGTCGACGTCCTGACCTGTAACTGCTATCGCCACCGGCTCCCCGCCGAGTACGCGACCGTCTCCGAGAGGGTCGGCGCCCCCATCCTGGTCGGGGAGTTCCACTTCGGCGCGCCGGACGTCGGCCTCCCCTTCCCGAGTCTCCAGCCCGTCGCGAGCCAGGCGGCGCGGGGTGGCGCGTATCGGTACTACGTCGAGCACGCGGCCGCCCAGCCGTGGTGTGTCGGCACCCACTACTTCACCATGTACGACGAGTCGGCACTGGGTCGCTTCGACGGCGAGAACATGAACATCGGCTTCTTCGACATCTGTCACAGGCCCTACGAACCGCTGGCCGACGCCGCCCGGGAGGCCCACGACCGCCTCTACGCGCTCGCCAGGAGCGAAGTCGACCCCTACGACGACGCGCCGGCGTATCTCACGAGTCGGTAGGCGCCGAACCGGTCGTCGAGGGACGTCGACCGCACTCGCTGGCTTTTTCCGGTCGGTAAGTCAACTGCGGGCATGCCCTGTCTCGTCGTCGTCTGTGGGCTGCCCGGCGTCGGGAAGTCGACGGTCGCGGCCGAGGTCGTCGACCGTCTCGGTGGCGAACTCTACCGGACGGACGCGGTCCGCAAGGAGATACGTGCCGACCCGCGCTACGACCGCGAGGAGTCCCGGCGCGTCTACGCCCGTATTCTCGACGAGGCCCGCGACGACCTGGCCGCCGACCGGAACGTCGTCCTCGACGGCACGTTCCAGCGTGCGCGCCACCGTGAGTGGGTGCGTGACCTCGCCGACGCCGTCGACTGCGAGTTCGAACTGGTGAAAGTCACCTGCGACGAGTCCGTCGCCGTCGAGCGAGTCGCCGCCCGCGACCTCGACAGCGAACTGAGCGACGCCTCGCTGGACACCTACTACGAACTGATGCAGTCCTTCGAGGAGATCTCGTTGCCCCACGTCCGTATCGACAACTCCCGGTCGAAAGCGGCCATGGAGTTGCAGGTGGAACGCTGGTGCGACCAGCTCCGCACGCGGTAATTCGGGGCCTCAGCGCGCGGTAATTCGGGGCCTCAGCGCGCGGTAATTCGGGGCCTCAGCGCGCGGTAATTCGGGGCCTCAGCGCGCAGTGATCCGGCAGCCCTGTCACGGTGTTCGAGTGACGTCGAACCGGGAACAGTGCAGAGACTCTTTCGAGGCCCGCCACTGTCTCTCTCTTACTCTGTGTCGTCGCTCTCGTCGGTCAGCGCTTCGTCGGTGTCCAGAAACCCGTGGTACGGGCAGACGTACTCGTCGCGGATCAGTTGTTCGTCCACGATCCCGAGGCCGAGTGCGTCCAGTTCCTTGCTGATCCGGTTGAGGTCGTCGTGGTCTTTCCCGATGGCGTTCACGTAGACGTTCCGTTCCCCAGTCATAATCTCGCGGACGGCCGTCACGCCCTCGATGTCCCGCGCCGCGTTCGCGAGTTCGTCGCGCTCCGGGACCGGAGCCGTACAGATGATCTTGGTGTACAGCGGGTAGCCTGCGAGGTCGTAATCGATATCGATGTGGTACCCGCGAATTATCCCGCTCTCTTCTAACTTGTTGAGGCGGGTTCGAACTGTACTCGACGACAGTCCGAGTTTCTCCCCGATATCGGTAGAGGACGTCGCTCTCGCGTCCTGCTGGAGGTAGTACAGAATGTGTCTGTCGACGGAATCCAGTTCTCCCTCTTTCATCGACGATAGATACCGACGCGCTGGCTGAAGATAGTTTTGCCCCGGGGCGCCGCTACTGTCTCCTCGTCACCTGAGCGTTATCTATCCTGTAAATTAATGACGGAATGTGTCATAGAGGCCTATCCATTTGACGAATCGTCAAAATAACCGGCTAGTTTATTGCTATCCGTCTCCAAGGTGGGTTCGAGACCGAGCAGGTCGACAACACGATACCAGATAATCATGAGTTCGATTCGATCCAGAGAAACCGACCCGCCGACCGACGTCGAAGACTCCACGTATTACGTCCTGGGTGACGATCACGTGGGTAGTGCGATCGCCGAACAGTTACACGCGAACGGCCACCAGGTTACCATCGTCGGAGAGTCGCAGGAACCGAGTGACGTTCCAGGGTTCGTCGGGAGTCCGTTGGCAGTCGACGTCCTCTCGGAATCGGGGATAGGAGCCGCGTCGGCAGTCGTCGTCGCGACCCGCTCCGACCGGCGAAACCTGCTCGTCGCACAGCTCGTCAAGGCTCACTTCGACGTCTCCCGTGTCGTCGTGGTCGTAAAGGACCCCGACCGAACGGCCCTCTTCGAGGCGGCGGGTCACGAACCGGTCTGTGCGACGACCGTGCTGTCCAGGGCCGTCGGTGAGGTCGTATGAAGGAACTGGAGCGCGACCTCGGGCTCCCGTCGGTCTTCGCGATCAGTATCGGTGCGATGATCGGGAGTGGGATCTTCATCTTGCCGGCCCTCGCGCTCGGGATCGCGGGGCCGGCAGTGATACTCGCGTACGCGCTCGCTGGAGTGCTCGTCGTCCCGGCGGCGCTCTCGAAATCAGAGATGGCGACCGCGATGCCCGAGGCCGGCGGGACGTACATCTACATCGAACGGGGGATGGGTCCCCTGCTCGGGACGGTCGCCGGTGTCGGCACGTGGTTCTCCCTGTCGTTCAAGGGAGCGCTCGCGCTCGTCGGGGGTGTCCCGTACCTCCTCCTGTTGTTCGACCTCCCGCTGACGCCGGTCGCGCTGGGACTCGCTGCGGTGTTGATACTGATAAACGTCGTCGGCGCGAAGCAGACGGGCCGTCTGCAGGTCGCCATCGTCGTCGTCATGCTGGCCGCACTCGGGTGGTTCGCGGCCGGGAGCGCACCCGGCGTCCAGTCGGGCAACTACGCTGGCTTCTTCGACGCCGGTGTCGGCGGCCTCCTCGCTGCGACGGGACTGGTGTTCGTCTCCTACGCCGGCGTGACGAAGGTCGCGAGCGTCGCCGAAGAGGTCGAAGACCCGGGCCGCAACATCCCGCTCGGGATCCTCGGGTCGCTCGCGTTCACGACGGTGCTGTACGTCGCGATCGTCGCGGTGATCGTCGGTGTGACAGACCCGGGGAGTGTCGCGGGGTCGCTGACGCCGGTGGCGGTCGCCGCGGAGGTCACGCTCGGTCAGGTCGGCGTCGTCGCCGTCATCCTCGCGGCCATCCTCGCGCTCGTCTCGACGGCCAACGCGGGGATCCTCTCCTCGTCGCGGTACCCGTTCGCGATGAGCCGGGACAGCCTCGCTCCGCCGTCTCTCTCGACGGTGAGTGAGCGGTTCGGAACGCCCGTGAACTCGATCACGCTCACCGGCGGGGTGTTGCTGGTACTCATCGCGTTCGTCCCGATCCTCGAGATCGCGAAACTCGCCAGCGCGTTCCAGATCATGGTGTTCGCGCTCGTCAACGTGGCCGTCGTCGCCTTCCGCGAGGGCGACGCGGCGTACGAACCCGAGTTCACCTCGCCACTGTACCCCTGGATGCAGGTGTTCGGTGTCGTCACCGGTGTGCTCCTGTTGACACAGATGGGGACGGTCGCTCTCGTGGGGGCCGCTGCCATCACTGTCGGCAGCATCGGCTGGTACGTTCTCTACGTCCGGACGCGGGTGAGCAGAGAGGGCGTGGCCACTGACGCGGTTCGTCGACACGTCGGCAGAGACGTGCTCACGGACACCGAATCCGTGATCGAGGAGACGCCCCGTGAAGTGCTCGTCGCGCTCACCAAGGACGTAGACGAGAACCGTGAACGGTCACTGGTCGCGCTCGCCGCCGACCTGGTCCGCCCGGACGACGGTCGCGTGGTCGTCGTTCGGTTCGAGGAGGTCCCCGACCAGGTCCCGCTCACCGAGGATGTGACGGTACAGTCCTCCTCGGACGTCTCGTACGAAACCCGGATCGAGTCGATCGCGGCGGAGTTAGCCGTCGACGTCGAGGCCGACGAGGTCGTGAGCCACGATACGAAACACGCGGTCGTCAACTTCGCAGCCAACCGGGGCGTGGACTCGATCGTCGCCGAACACGAACCGCTCCGGCTCCGTTCCCGGCTCTTCGGCGACCCGATCGACTGGGTCGTTCGTCACGCCCCGTGTGACGTGCTCCTCGTCGACAACCTCGGATACGACCGCCCCGAACGTGTCGCTCTCTCGGGAGCAGGCGAACCGTACCCGCCGCTGACCGTGAACGTCGCCGAAGCCATCGCCACCGCGAACGGGGGGACTGTCTCGCTCTGGCATCCCGCCGACCGGGCGGAGAGTGACCAGTACAGGCAGACGATCGACGACTACCAGGCCGAACTCTCGGAACTGCTCTCCGTGCCGGTTCGTTCGGAGTCTCTCAGGGCCGACGGCGGCCGCCCCTCGAACCCCGACGTGGTCGTGCGTCGCGGCACTGACGATCGACTTCGAGGCCTGGTGACCGACGAGCGTCCGGTCGTCCCGAGTCCGGGCTGTACGACGATCACCGCGTATCCCCACAGGTCACGTCGCCCAGGACTCGCCCGTCGACTGCTCGAACGTCTCACGTTCTGACTCACGGGCGAAACGAACCGGGCAGCCGGTCGGGTGAGCCGTCAGTCGGTATAGTAATACTCGCCGCTCTGTTTCTGTTCGCGGTCGAGGCGGCTCCCGGGTTTGTTGATCCGGGGGCGACTCGTCCGCTCGTCGCGCCGGAAGGTGACGTCGAGGTTGGCGAGGAACTCGTTCATGCCCGCGCGCATCTCGACGGGCGGGGAGGCGTGCCCGTGCTCGGCAGGTTCACCGTCGAAGACGAGCAGTCGGTCGGAGAGCAGGTCGACCATGTAGATGTCGTGGTCGATGACCAGCGCCGTCGCGTCGTGGTTCTCGGCGTACCGGCGGATGGCGTTTGTCGCGCGCACCCGCTGTTCGACGTCCAGGTGCGCGGAGGGTTCGTCCAGGAGATAGAGGTCCGCCGTTTCGGAGAGCGTCGCGGCGATGGCGACCCGCTGGCGCTCCCCGCCCGAGAGGTCGGTCAGGTCCTGTTCCATGATCCGTTCGAGCTGGAGCGGCTGGGCGACCTCGGTGTTCCAGTAGGAGGTGCCGAAGTCGTCCGTGATGGAGGAGAGGAAGCTATCGACGCGCATCGGCTGGTCGATCTCGACGTACTGGGGCTTGTAGGCGATGTCGAGATCCGCGTCGACGGTCCCCTCGTCGGGATCCAGGCGACCGGCGAGCAGTTTCGCGAACGTCGACTTCCCGATACCGTTGGGGCCGACGACGCCGATGACTTCACCTTCTCGGATGGACCCACCCTCGACGGTGAGTGAGAACTCCCCCTCGCCGTAGGACTTCGAGAGGTCCGGGTAGGAGACGACGGCGTCGCCGGCGGCGGCCGGGCGCGGGGCGTGTTCCTCGAAGTCGATCTCGGTCTGGCGGATCCGCATGTTCTCGTTCTCCAGATAGCCCGAGAGGTACTCGTTGACGCCGTTCTTGGTGGATTTGGGCGGCGTGATGACGCCGAACGCGCCGGGGGTACCGTAGGCGACGTGGATGGAGTCGGCGAGGAGATCGAGGATCGCCAGGTCGTGTTCGACGACGAGCATCGACCGGTCCTCCTCGTCGGCGAGTTCGCGCACGAGGCGCGCGGCGGTCATCCGCTGACCGATGTCGAGGTAGGGCGTGATCTCGTCCAGGAAGTAGAAGTCGGCGTCGCGGGCGAGACAGGCGACGAGGGCGACCCGCTGGAGTTCGCCACCCGAGAGCGTGTCGATGTCCTGGTCGACGACCGGCCTGATACCGACCCGGTCCAGCAGGTCGTCGAGGACGCCCCGCTCGTCGGTCCGTTCGAGGAGTTCGCGGGTCGTCCCGTCGAACTGGTCGGGGATCTTGTCGACGTACTGTGGTTTGCGAGCGACGGTGACGTCGCCGTCACGCAGGGCTTCGAGGTAGTTCTGGAGGGCGGTGCCCCGGTACTCCTCCAGAACCGCGTCCCAGCCGGGTTCGTCGCCGAGTCGGCCGAGGTTGGGGGCGAGTTCGTCCGCGAGGATGTGCACCGCGGTCGTCTTCCCGATGCCGTTCGGGCCGAGGATACCCGTCACCTGGCCTTCGCGGGGTGCCGGGAGCCCGTAGAGCGCGAAGGCGTTCTCGCCGTAGCGGTGGGCGGGGTGTTCGTCGAGTTCCTGGGGGAGGTTGATGATCTCGATGGCGTCGAACGGACACTTGTTGACACAGATACCACAGGACTCGCCGAGGCAGATCTCCTCGGAGATGTGTATCTGTTCGGGTTCGCCCTCGTAGGGTTCGCCTTCCTCGAAGCGCTCCTCGCGGGTGACGATACACTCCTTGCCCGAGCGGTTGGGCGGGCAGAAGTTGGCACACTCGTAGTTACAGCGGTCGGGCTGGCACCTGTCGAGGTCGACGACCGCGATGGAATCGTCGGCCATGTCAGATCTGGGCGCCGGTGGTCAGCAGGATGCCCCAGGTGATGAACCACATGGAGAACGTGATGAAGGCGATGTACAGGTACTCCTTGGGGCCGAAGTCGTCGACGTCGATGCCGATGACGGCGTACAGCGGCAACTGGAGGAGGACGGCCCCGCCCATGAGATAGAGGCCGATCCGGTCGTTGGGGCCAGTGGCCAGGGCCTGCGCGCCGACGCCGGCGGCCAGCCCCAGCAGGGACGCCACCGTCGTGACCGTCAGCCCGCGGAGATGGGAGTCCCAGCCACTCCCCTCCTCGGCGGTTTCGGTAGCCATACGGGTACGTCGGCTACCTGGCCCCAAAAGCCGTTCGTTCCTGTGGCTGGCCGACACCGTCTCGCTCGAATCGGCGACTCAGTCCCGTATGGGCCGTCGTCTCGCCCGATTTGAAGACCTGTGTGGGCCGTCGTCTCGCCCGGTCTGACGTGGCCGGTCAGGCCGGCGGGTGCGTGGCGAACAGGGATTCGAACACCTTCCGTTCGGCTTTCCGGAGATGCTGGTGGAACGTGGACGGGGCGACGTCCAGCGAGTCGGCGACGTCCGCGCCGTCAGCGTCGCGTGGCCACTCGAAGAAGCCGGCGTGGTGGGCGGCTTCGAGCGCGCTGTGCTGTCTGTCGGTGAGGTCGGTCGTGAGCCGGCGCTGTATCCCCTGTGGGCCGTCGGTCGGGCGGTCGATCCCCTGGCGGCGGAGCAACTCGGCCGTCGGATAGGTCGACTCGACGGCGTCGATGATCCGCCGGACCTCGACGCTCGGGGCGAGGTGGACCGTCATGCGGTAGTCGCCGTCCTCGATGACGGCCCGCTGCACTTCCCCGCCGCAGGCGGCGACGACCGAGAGGACCGGCGGGTCGGCCAGTCGCGCCTCGTAGTCGACCGGGCCGACCGGGTTGTCCGCCCCGCCGATCGTGACCGACTCCCAGTGGGGGAGCGCTTCGACGAGTCCGGTGAGGGTGTCCACGGCGTCGGGCGTGGCGGTTCCGTAGACGAGGAACTCGTCGTCGCCGACCGGGACAGTGTGGTCGAGCGTGATAGTGCCGTCCGAGGTGGCCGGAACGTCCAGTGCCGCGAAGACGTCGCGGATCTGGAACTCGAGCTCGACGAGTCTGTCGCCCATCAGCGTCTGTTTCCGGTCGGTAGCGGCGATGGCGTGACCGACGATCTCGCCGAGCTGTGTGAGCACTTCGGATTCGGGGCCCGCGAACGCGCGGCGTCGCCCGGCGTAGACGTTCAACACGCCGTAGGTAGTGTCGCCGTGCGTGATGGGGACGGCCGCCGACGAGCGGAAGTCGTACTGGCCGACGTGGTCCCGCCAGGGGTCGTGGTCGTCCGCCGCGCTGACGTCCCCCGTGGTCTGTATCGCCCCGGTCCGGAGCGCACGCCCCGTCGGCCCGTGACTGCGCTCGTCGTCGGGGTCGACCGTGACGGTGATGTCCTCCAGATACCCCTCGACGCCGGCTTCGGTCCGGAGGTTCACCGTGTCCGTGGCGACGTCGACGTCGCCGATCCAGGCGAACTCGTAGGAGTCGGTGGCGGCCAGGTGTTCACAGACAGTCCGTTCGACCTCCTCGCGCGTGGACTGTTCGATGACGGCCTCGGTGGTCTCGCGGAGCGTCCGGTTCAGGTTGTCGAGCGCGGCGAGCTGTTCGCGCTGGACGAGTAACTCCCGTTCGTCGCTGTGGCGCTCGATCGCGACCCCGAGGACGTTCGCGATCGACTGGACGAACGCCACGTCTCGCTCGGAGAACGTCCGCGGGTCGGTGTCGTGGACGCCGAGGATACCCCAGGGGTCGTCTCGGGGGCCGATCGGGACGCTGATGCCGCTCCGGACGTCGTGGCCGGTCAGCAGGTCCGGCCCGCTGAACCGTGTCTCCGCCGCCAGGTCCTCGACCACGACTGGTCGTTCGGCCGCCAGCGTGTGTGCTGCCTGCGAGTCGTTTTCGTCGGCCGAGACGGTCGCCGTGCCCACGATACCGTCGTCCCACCCGACGCCCTGTCTGAGTCGGAGTGTCGACGCTTCCGGGTCGAGGTCGAGTACCTTGCAGTAGTCGGCTCCGAGGACGCCCGCGACTCGCACAGCGGCGTCCGCCAGCAGGTCGTCCACGTCGCGCTCTCCCAGCGCCCGGTGACCGAGTTCGGCCACGGCTTCCTGCTGGCGGACGCGCCGTTCGAGTTCGTGCTCGTGGTCGAGGCGGTCGGAGATGTCGCGGACGACACCGGCGCGACCGTACCGGTCGTCCCCGAGCGGGAAGAGCGCGAACCTGGTCTCGACCGGTATCCGTCTGCCGTCCGCCGCGAGGAGTTCCGTCTCGACCGTGGCGACCTCACGCCCGCTGGTTTCGAGTTCGTCCCGATGCTGTTCCGCCCTGTCGAGGTCGTCGTCGGTCGTGACGCGTGTGGCGTGGGCGCCCAGCAACGCCTCGCGGTCGTACCCCGTCAGCTCCGCGTGCGCGTCGTTGACCAGCAGGAAGCGACTCTCGTCGTCGACGACGTAGACACCGTCTTCGACCGTCTCGACCGCCGCCCTGTACTGCTCGAGTTCGGAGTCGTGGTTCCCGTACTCGGTGTCGGCGTCGCGCGCCGGCGTCGGTCGGTCGGTCGTCGTCGACTGTGCGGGTCGCCCCGTCGTCGACTGTGCGGGTCGCCCCGTCGTCGACTGTGTGGGTCGCCACCAGACGCGCGCGCTCGCACCGACCCGCTTCGTCTCGAGGTGGTCACATTCGACGAGTCGGTCCAGTCGGTCGTACGTGCTCCGCCGACCGAGTTCGAGCGCGTCGGCCACCTCACGCGTCGTCCGGGGTGCCCCGGCCTCCCCGAAGCAGGCGAGGGTCTCCTCGAGCGCGTCGGTGAGCGAGCCCCGTGTCATACCGCTTGCCTTGCAGTCCGGGTCTATCAACCCTCCGCCGGCGGAGGGCAGTCGGTCCCTACCTCACAGTGATTCGCCGCTATCCCGCAGTCACCCGTGTGAAACCGACACGTATCTGTTCGCCATCGGGCGAGTTGCCCCCTCGCACGACACCCTCATCAGTTCTAGACAGCCCTTACCCATATCCAGGACTTCGATCCAGACACGCGGCGACCGATACACTGGAGTGATCGATACATGTCCAAATCTTCGAACGACCGTGCGGACGAGCCGACGAGCGCCGTCGAACTGACCACTTCCGAGCGACACCACCTGCTCGCGAACGACCGTCGTCGGGTCGTGATCGACGCCCTCCGGGACCAGCCGGCTCCGGTCGAACTCACGACTCTCGCGCGAACGGTCGCGCGTCGTGAAACCGACGGCACTCGGTTCGACGAGCAACACGTCGAGCGCGTGGCGGTCGCGCTCCACCACGTGCAACTCCCGAAACTGGCGGAGTTCGGTGTCGTCGAGTACGACCCGACTACCAACCGTGTGGAGCGTACCGAGTCTGTCCCCGAGGCGCTGCCACGCTGACCGACGCGTCACACGTTGACTGGAGACCACCGGGCGACGGTATCCGTTCTGACTTGCCCGCTACGCGACGGGAGACGATATCTTCGACTGAAAATATCGGCATAGTGGGACGAGAACCGGAAACAGCTTCCGCTTTCGACGGCGTCTCGCGGGCGTTTTCGGCCGCGATGGGGGGTGTCGCTGACAAGCGTTGCCTCAATCTTTATGGTCGGTGCGCACATTCTTGAGACCGATGGCACAGACACAAGGGGACTCCCTCTCGGATCTCCCCCCGAGCGCGAAGCTCGTCTACAAGGTACTGGAGTACGACGGTCCGCTGACACAGAAGGGGATCGTCGAAGAATCGATGCTGTCCGCGCGCACGGTGCGCTACGCTCTCGAACGACTCGACGACATCGGTGTCGTCGAGGAGGACGTCTACTTTGCCGACGCTCGCCAGAACCTCTACGAGATCACCGACTCATCGGAGTGTGAGTGTGACACTGGCGCCGTGAGCTCTCCCTAATTCGGCTACGACTCCAGTTTTTGCGGTTATCGTCCCGTAGCGGCCGCTCCGTCCCGTTTCGTTCTGTTTCGTAGCGGCCGCTCCGTCCCGTTCTGTTCCCCTCCGGGCGTCTATTGCCCGTTCGCGGCGGCGTCTGGAGACGTCCGTTTCAATTCCGCCACACGAACACCTAAGCCCCAGACGACACCACAGTGTGTATGGACGTCCTCGTCACCGGCGCCGGCGGTACGATCGGCACTGCGATCACCGACCACCTCGGCGACGACGACCGCTACGAGTTCACCCTGCTCGACGTCGAACCGGTCGACGGCCCCGGCGAGTCCGTCGTCGCCGACGTCCGGGAGTACGACGAACTCCGGCCCCACGTCGAGGGCCAGGACGCCGTGATACATCTGGCACTGACACCGGGGACCGGCGGCGCGGCCAACCCCGACGTCGAGTGGTCCGACCCGTTCGCCGACAACCTCGAAGGCATCACCAACGTCACCGAGGCCGCCGTCGAGGCCGACGTCGACAGCCTGGTCTTCGCCTCCTCGAACCACGCTGTCGGGATGGTCGAACTCGACAACGAACCCGACGTCTACCTCGACCAGGGGATCACCGCCGACCACACCGAACCCCACCGGCCCGACTCACTGTACGGACTGACCAAGAGCTACGGTGAGGACCTGGGGCGACTCGCGGCCGAACGTCACGGGATCCAGTTCTACGGGTTGCGCATCGGCGCCTGCCGGGACCCGGAGTACGACCACCCCTACGGCGACGCCGAGCGCGGCGTCGATGCCGGGCGATTCGAGCGCGACAGCGACGCCTACGAGCAACAGGTCGCCCGGATGAAGGGTCTCTGGCAGTCTCGCCGGGACCTGGCACACATGGTCGACTGTTGCCTGCAGGACGACGCCGTGGAGTGGGACCACTTCTACGGCGTCAGCGCGAACCAGCGACGATGGCTCGACGACCTGGACCACGCCCGCGAGACGATCGGCTACGAACCACAGGACGACGGCGAGGAGTGGGACGCGCCGCCCGAGTGACCGGGTTCGGGTACCGCGCGCACTCCGCACTTCGCACTCTGCACTCTGCACTCCGCCCTCTACCCTCCGTCCTCCCGCCGAACCGTCTCGTCGGTCTCTATCTCGGCTGTTGTGTCTCACCTTACGCTCCCGAGTGGCCGTGCTTACCGGTCGGCTCGCCTCCGGCCGTCCCAGCGGTTCACGTCCGGGTTGCCCGGGTCGATCGTACCGCACTCTCGACTCTCTCTGCCCAGGCTTTCGGCGTCGATGGCGAGACGGAACGGGGACAGTGGGGCGAACGTACCGACTCCACCGGGGACTGCTCTCGGTCCCAGTCTGGTCGGTCTCGCGGAACTTCGGCGGCGTCGTGTCGAGGCGTCCACGGGACGGAGACGGCCGGAAAAGGCTCGCCCGTAACGGCGGCCTGAAATCCCGGGTCCCACAGTAAGGCCACGCTCTGTCGCGTTCGTCCGGGTTACTCTCCACATGCCACTCGATACTTTTTCCCGGTCCTCTCGACGGTGGTGGCAGAGTCGTTATGACAGACAGTTCAGACGGACCGGAGCGGTCGAAGGCACAGACAGAGACGTCGAACGCGGCGTCCGACGAGACGGGCGGGGGATGGCGACCGTCGCGGCGCCGCTTCCTCGAAGCCGGTGCTGCGGCGGGTGTTCTCGGTGGACTCGGGACCCTGGCGGTCGCCGGCCAGCAGGAGAGCTATCGGCTGGGTGGCCAGGTCTCGGCGTGGCAGGGCCAGCAACCGGCCGAGATCGCCGACGCCGAGAACCCGACGCTCGAACTCACCGCCGGGGTCGAGTACGAGGTCGTCTGGGAGAACCTCGACGGCCAGCCCCACAACTTCACGATCCGCGACGCCGAGGGTTCCCAGGTCGCCGCCACCGAGACAGTCTCGGAACAGGGTGCGACCGTCTCGCTCACGTTCACCGCGACCGAGGAGATGGCCGAGTACATCTGTACCGTCCACCCGACGACGATGGTCGGCAGTGTGGCAGTGAGCGCCGGGACGACCGCCACGCCGGGCGACGGCACAGCGACGGGAACCGCGACGACCGGGACCGCGACCGAGGGGACGCCCGTCCCGGGTACCGGCTTCTTCGATGAAGGCGTCGAGGTCGGCGTCCGCGAAGTCGCCAGCGGCCCGCTGGTGGCGCCGACCGACTTCGCCGCTCCCGGCGGCGAGGACGGCCGACAGTTCGTCACCGACCAGCCGGGGCAGGTGTACGTCGTCGGCGAGGACGGCCTGCAGGACGAGGTGTTCGCCGACGTAAGCGACCGGATGGTCGAACTCGGCACGTTCAACGGATCGTACGCCGACCCCGAGTCGGCGTACGACGAACGCGGACTCCTGGGTATCGAACTCCACCCTGCATTCGGTGACAACGGGCGGTTTTTCCTCCACTACAGCGCACCCCCGAACGACGAGACGCCGGAGGGCTGGGACCACGTCGAGGTGGTCTCGGAGTTCACCACGACCATCGACGGACTCTCGGCGGACCTCGAAACCGAACAGCGACTCCTGGAGATCCAGTCACCCCAGTACAACCACAACGGCGGTCCGCTCGCCTTCGGCCCCGACGGCTACCTCCACGTGCCGATGGGTGACGGCGGCGGCGCTAACGACGAGCTGTACGGGCACGTCGACGACTGGTACGACGCCAACGCCGGCGGCAACGGCCAGGACGTGACCGACAACCTGCTGGGGAGCGTCCTCCGGATCGACGTGGACACCGAGGGTGGCCCCGGCACGCCGACACCCACAGGGTCCCCGACTCCGACTGGGACTCCGGACGGCACCGGTACGCCCGCCGGGACCGACGCTGGACAGGGGACGCCCTACGACATCCCCGAGGAAAACCCGTTCGCGAGTGCGGACAATCCCGGACGCGACGAGATCTGGGCTTACGGGTTCCGGAACCCGTACGGCATCTCCTTCGACTCGGCGGGGAACTGCTTCGTCGCCGACGCCGGACAGAACCTCTGGGAGGAAGCCAGCGTCGTCGAGGGCGGCGGCAACTACGGCTGGAACGTCAAGGAGGGTACCCACTGTTTCAGCACCGACGAACCGGCCAACCCCGACGCGATCACCGACTGCCCGGACACGGAACCCGCCGAGTCACCCTACGACGGTGGCCCCCTCGTCGACCCGGTCGTCGAGTACCCCCACTTCTACGAGGGCGAGAGCGTCGGCATCACCATCGTCGGCGGCCACCGCTACGAGAACGACACGATTCCCGGGCTGACGGGCCAGTACGTCTTCGGGACGTGGACGACCGACGTCGCCCGTGAGGTCCCACAGGGGCGACTCTTCGCGGCGAACCCGCCTGCCGACTTCGACGGCGACGGAACCGGGACGCCGGCCGGGACCGAGACGCCGGCGGACACCGGGACGGGAACTCCTGCCGGCACCGGGACGGAGACGCCCGCTGGCACTGGGACCGAAACGCCCGCGGGAACCGGGACACCGGCGGGGACGGGCACGCCGGAGGGCACCGAGACGCCGGCACCGATCGGCGAGGAGGACGTCCCGCGCGACGAACTCTGGGACATGACCGAACTCGTCGTCGCCGGTGACTTCGAGTGGTTCGTCCGGATGTTCGGCCGGGGTGTCGACGGCGAACTGTACGTCCTCGTCAACCAGGAAGGTGACCCCGAGGGGGAAACCGGTGCAGTCCTGCAGATCGTCCCGCCAGAAGAAGGCGAGACGCCCGCCGGGACGACGACGGGTGCCCCGACCGAGACACCGAGCGGGACCGAGACGGGAACTCCGAGCGGGACCGAGACGGGAACCCCGAGCGGGACCGAAACCGGCACGTCCGGGGGGACTGGGACCGGAACGCCGGCCGAGACAGACACTGGAACCGACACCGGGACGCCCGGCGAATAGCGCGGCCTGCCGGCGGCCGCGGGGGGACGGAGGACAACCAGGTGTCGGACCCTCCGCTGGCGATTCTTCCGCGGACGCGAAAACCGCAACCAGAGAGCAGGATCGGAGACCGCTCGTCCTCGCCGTGACTGTTTGCGCAATCTACGTTGAAACTTGAATGTACTTGGGCCTTGCGGAACAATACGCCTCGTCGACAATTTCCTTTCCTTCCCGGGGTCAAGGCCCTGAAGCATGCGAGAGATCAGTGAGATCCACTTCGCGACCGGTACTGGAACCAGCGCCCGAGAACTGGTCGAGCGGTACGTCCTGGACGCCGTCGAGCGCCTCCCCGGGACGGAGGCCTGCGAGTACGCGGCGTTCATGCCGCTGACACACGGGACGTTCGACGACGTCTGGCTCACGATCGCCGGCGACGTCGACGCCGTCGTCGACAGCGAGTCGGAAACCTGGGACGGCCTCGTCGCGGACGGACTCGTCTCGGAGTGGGACGTGGCCGACGTCACCGACGAGTGGTACGACAACGCTGGCGGGCAGGGCGGGGAGCTAAAGCTCCGACTCCACCGCGTCGCGAACCGGGCCACCGGGGACGCCTTCGAAGAGTTCGACGAGCGACCGGCGGCGGTCGACGCCTTCCCCGGCGAGGCGACGAGCTACTCCGTCGGCTGGTGGACGCTGTTGCACGTGATCGCGGGCCATCAGGGCTACTCCCCCGAGGAGACGCTGGCGATGTTCCTGCGGGGTACCCGCGAGGCCTGTGAGGACGCCGTCGAGGTCGGGTCCGCCGACGAGGCCGTCCAGCGGATCGACGAGTGCATCGAGTCGCTCGAAACGCTACGGGCCGACGTCGAGGGCTGAGACGGCGGACGGCGAGGGTGGAAACAGACTCTCACCGTGACCGCTGTCGACCGTCACGACCGTGTCGACTGTCCGGACTCGGGGACGACACTACTGTCAGAAATTCGTAATACCGTCGAGTGCCAGCGCACAGTCGTGGACGAACCAGACGAGCGGATCGCGGACCACTACGACGACCTCGCGGCGCACTGGACGGAGATAGTCGAGTCCTCGACGTGGCGGGACGCCCTCTGGGAGACGATCGACGAGTTACTCCCCGACGTGGAGGGTCGCCACGTCCTCGACGCTGGCTGTGGGTCAGGTGTGTACGCGGCCACGCTCGCCGACCGAGGTGCCGATGTGACCGGCGTGGACGTCAGCGAGGCTATGCTCGCCGAGGCCCGCGAGCGGGTGCCGGCGGCGACGTTTCACCGCGCCGACCTGGCCGACGGCCTCGACGTCCTCGAGACGGACAGCGTCGACGTCGTCCTCTGCCAGCACGTGTTCTCGCACCTGCCGGACCTGAGGCCGGCGCTCGCGGCGTTCGAGCGCGTCCTCGTGGACGGCGGCGTCCTCGTCGTCTCGACGCACAACCCGGTCCACGACTACGTGGTCGTTCGCGACGGCGCGTATCCCGCTGTGGGGGTCGAGGACCACCTCGATCCGGGAATCGACGCGCCGTCCGACGCCCCGAACTACCCCGACGTCGAGCGGTTCGACATCCTCTGGGGGTCGGCGGAGGGCTCGGACCGCGGGACGTACTACCGGCGACCCGTCGAGGGGCTGTTCGAGCCGCTACTGACGGCCGGGTTCACCGTCGAGTCCGTCGTGGAACCGACTATCGACGACAGTGAGCAGGGATCGCCAGACGACGAAGGCTCCGACTATCCGCCCGACTCGCTCTGTCTGCGTGCGACGGTGTGAAACCTGGTACTGTTGAACGGTAATTACAGGCCATCTTTTTCCCGCTCGGGTGTCCTCGCTCACTCCGTTCGCTGCGGGCACCACTCGCGGCAAAAACATGGGTG